>Ga0157371_10000484_pt1 | contig 48468 bp, 50 predicted proteins | sample C45metaG_FD_113462 | JGI IMG/M metagenome (GOLD analysis project Ga0157371, IMG submission 113462) | Corn rhizosphere microbial communities from Kellogg Biological Station, Michigan, USA - C4-5 metaG | ecosystem: Host-associated > Plants > Roots > Rhizosphere > Soil | place: USA: Michigan... | reverse complement strand
GGAGCTGGCTTGCCAGCGAAGGCGTCGGCCGGCCTGGTGCAAGGCTTGAGGGCCTCTTCGCCGGCAAGCCGGCTCCTACGGGGAAGGCGCCGTTGCGGAAAATAGGCGGGGAATACGGGGCGCCGGCCCGGGCGCGATGCGCACGCCAGGGCCGGCGCTGGGGTTACCAGGTCAGCACCGCGCCCACGGCGAAGGTGTCGGTGTTTTCGTTCTGCGCGGTGGTGTGGTGGCCGTCGATCTCGAACTGGTTGTACTCGGCCACCAGCTTGAGGTTGTCGTTGATGTCGTGGAACAGCGCCACGCCCCGGGTCTGGTAGTCGGCGCCGCTGCCGACCACGCCGTTGCCGTCGTCACGGGTCTTGCCGTAGGACAGCGCCAGGCGGTTCTTGCCCACCTTGTACGAGCCCTGCAGCAGGTAGCCCTTGCTGTCGACATTGCGCAGGGTGGCCTCGCCGGCATTGTTGGTGAAGAACGGGTTGATGCCCTTGGCCTGGAACCCGGAGCCGGTCAGGGACAGGCCGCCCATCTTCGCCTGCAGGCCATAGCCCAGGCCCTTGGAGGTCACCGATTGCACGTTGGGGTCGGTGTTGTCGGAGGTCTGGTAGCTGCCGTTGAGCCAGCTGTAGAACTTGGCCCCGCCCAGGTCGAACTGGTAGGTGATCTCGCTCTCGGTGCGCGGGTTCTTCTGGTAGGCCTTGCCCAGGGCGCTGCTGTCGTTGGTGTCCACCGGATCGAGGATGCCCACCGCCACCCGCAGGCCGTCCATCACCGGGCTGCGGTAAGTGATCTGCGACGAAGGAAAGGGATAGGGATAACCGCTGCCGATGTTGCCGAACGACACCCCGCCGCCGTCCACCAGCCCCAGGCTGTCGCTGACCTGGCCGTACCCGGCGAGCATTTCATCGAGCAGGATGTTGGAACGGGCGAACAGGCCGAAGTCCTTGCCGATCAGCACCTCGCCCCACTCCGGGTTGGCCACGGTGCCGTAGAACTGGCGCACGTCGATGGCGGTGTCGGTGCCGTTGGTTTCGCTGTCGTTGATGGTCACCCAGAACGAGGCCCGGGCGCCGAGCTTGAGGTCGTCCACCTGCTTGCCCATGTTGAAGCCCAGGTAGTTGGGCAGAAAGCCCATCTTCACCCGCGCCTGACGGCGGTCGTACTGGTCGCCGGCGCGGTCGACCTTGCTGTTGACGTAGAAGGCGTTGATGTAGCCGTCGGTGGAAAAGGTCGTCTGGTCCTTGTCGTACAGCATGATCTCGGCTTCGGCGACAGAGCCCAGGCCAAGGGTCGACAGGCCGACAAGCAGGGCCGGAATCAGAGGGTACTGGCAGTTCTTATTGTTATGCATGGCGCGCTCCGCAAACGGGGGACGAAATGTCGGAGGCGATTATCGAAACGCGCCAAGGCCGCCCATAGGCTGCCTTGGGGGCAAATTCAGCATGCTTTGGAGGGGCTGGCAGGGACCGGCAAATCCGATCCACGACCGGCCCGCTACCGGGCCTACTACCTGGAGTAACACCAAGGGCTCATGGACCCGGGTGCGAAGGGATGAAGTCCTTAGTCGTCGCCCGTTCAGTCGTCGCCCGCCAGGGCCCGCAGCCGCGCCAGTTCGGCGGCGGCCAGGGGAATGCCTTCTTGCAGGGACTTGGCTCGGGTGCGGTAGCGCCGATCCCCCGGCATGCGCTCCAGGCCCACGGCCTGCATCTGCCGCACCAGCTCGCCGCTGCGCTGGGCAAAATGCCCGCCGCCCAGGTGGCTGGGGTCGATGACGATCAGCAGTTGCCCGGTCCAGGGCGTCTGCGCCCCCGGGTGTTGTGACCAGTCGAATTCGAAGGAGAAGTTGCCACCGGTCAGCGCCGCCGCCAGCAGCTCCACCATCATCGACAGCGCCGAGCCCTTGTGCCCGCCAAAGGGCAGCAAGGCGCCACCGTCGAGAATCGCTGCCGGGTCGCAAGTGGGCTGGCCGTCGCGGTCCACCCCCATGCCCGGTGGCAGCTGCTGGCCCTGGCGCTTGGCGATCTGCACATCGCCGTGGGCAATGGCGCTGGTAGCCAGGTCGAAAACGATGGGCTCGGCGCCTTCGCGGGGTGCGGCGAAGGCAATCGGGTTGGTGCCGAACAGCGGGCGCTGGGCGCCATGGGGCACCACGCAGGTCATGCTGTTGACCAGGCTCAGGGCCACCAGGCCTTCTTCGGCGAAGGGCTCGACATCCGGCCACAGGGCGGCGAAATGGTGGGAATTGCGAATCGCCAGGACCGCGATCCCGGCGCTGCGGGCCTTGCTCAGCAGCAGCTCGCGGGCCGCCGCCAGAGCCGGCTGGGCAAAGCCGCCTGCGGCGTCCACCGCCACCACGCCGGAGGCCACATCCTCCACTTGCGGCAGCGCCTGCCCATTCACCCAGCCACTGGCCAGGGACGACAGATAACCGGGAATGCGGAACACCCCGTGGCTGTGGGAACCGTCGCGCTCGGCGCGGGCGCAGTTATCAGCCAGCACCCGGGCCACTTCGGCAGAGGTGCCGTGGCGAAGAAAAATGCGTTGCAGCAAGTCGGTCAAGGCAGGCAGATCGAGGTACTCGACGGGTGCCTGCGCCAGGGTCGCCTGGTTCGCTTCGGTCATTGCAGCTCCATTGGAATTGTTATTGGAAGGTGCCTGACTATCGCGTCACGCCAGTTAACTGTCAAATGTTGACTTCATGACAGAAAACATTCACTTTCCATTGTCAACGGCCCACAAGAATGAAAACAACCATGAGCCAGCCCATCAAGCAACGCCTTGAAAGCAGCCTGTCCAGCGCCACCGCGTCGGGCCGGGCGATTGCCAGCTACATGCTGGCCAACCTCTATGAACTGCCCTTCCAGACCGCCGCCGACATCGCCGAAAAACTCGGCGTCAGCGAGTCCAGCGTCGGCCGCTTCTGCCGCGCCATCGGCTACAGCCATTTCAAGGATCTGAAAAACGACCTGAAGAACGACCTCGGCGAAGGCCCGTGGCTGGTGGGCGACCGCCTGCAGGAATTTCGCCAGCAGCCCAACCCGGCGGCCCAGGGCCTGCCCCGCAGCTTCGAGCTGGAAGTGGCGGCGCTGGTCAAGGTCTACGAATACAGCCTGACCCCGGCCTGGCAGACCGTGGTCCAGCGCCTAGCCAGCCGGCGCCGGGTGTACGTGGCGGGGTTCCAGACCGAGCGCGGCATCGCCGCCTCCATGGTCCACCTGCTGCAATACCTGCGCGACGGCGTGCACCTGGTGGACGGCGCCGCCGGGCATTTCGCCGACGTACTGCTGAGCCCCGCCGAGGACTGCGCCCTGGTGGTGTTCGAGGCAAGGCGCTACTCGCGCCACGCCCTGACCCTGTGCCACAAGGCCCGCGAGGCCGGGATTCCGGTGACCCTGGTCACCGACACCTTCTGCGACTGGGCCGAGCAGAACGCCGACGAGGTGTTCCGCGTGCCCACTGAATTCAACCTGTTCTGGGAATCCACCGCGGCCATGCTGTCGCTGGTGCACCTGTTGGTCAACGAGGTGTGCAAGCACCTGGGACCCGAGGTGGAAAAACGCCTGGAAGCCACCGCTGCCCTGCATAACGAGTTTGTTGGCTACACATCGTCCGCCCGACCAAAACAATAAATAACCGAGGTGCTCCATGAACAACGTCCTCCGCTTCGCCGGCGCTTGCGCCCTGGTCATCGCCGCCTCCACGGCCCAGGCCGAAACCCTGAAGATCGCCACCGAAGGCGCCTACCCGCCCTTCAACTACGTGGACTCCAACAACCAGCTGCACGGCTTCGACGTGGACATCGCCAACGCCCTGTGCAAGCAGATGCAGGTCGAATGCCAGATCGTCGCCCAGGACTGGGAAGGCATCATCCCGGCGCTGCTGGCGAAGAAATACGACGCCGTGGTGGCCTCGATGATCGCCACCGACGAACGCAAGAAGAAGATCGCCTTCAGTAACCACTACTACCGCACCCCGCTGTCGGTGGCGGTGCCCAAGGACTCGGACATCACCGACGCCCAGACCAACTTCAAGGGCCGCACCGTGGGCGCCCAGGCCTCCTCGACCCAGGCCATCTACGCCGAGGACCACTACGGCCCGGCCGGTGCCGACGTGAAGTTCTACCCGACCCTGGACGAAGCCAACAGCGACCTGGCCGCCGGGCGCGTGGACGGGGTGATCGCCGACAAGTTCCCGCTGCTGGCCTGGGCTGAAAGCACCGGCAAGGATTGCTGCAAGATCATCGGCGACGTCAACGGCACCACCGCCGACGCCTCGATCGCCGTGCGCAAGGAAGACAACGCCCTGCGCGAGCGCCTGAACAAGGCCCTGGACGAAATCGTCGCCGACGGCACCTACAAGCAGATCTCCAGCCGCTACTTCGCCTTCGACATCTACTGACCGCCCGCCTTTGCCGCTGCCCTTGCCCCGCGCTCCCTTGAGCGCGGCGGCGCCCTGCACGGTTCAATTTTCCTGAGGGTTCGCGCATGTTCGAACAGCTGTCACTCCTGTCCTTTGCCAGCGGCGGCTGGGGCTCGGCCCTGCTTGCCGGGGCCCTGGTGACCATCGCCCTGGCGCTGGCCTGCGTGCCCATCGGCCTGCCCCTGGGCCTGGCCGTGGCCCTGGCCGCGCGCTCGAAAAACCGCTGGGCGCGGGCCTGGGCCACGACCTTTTCCACGGTGTTTCGCGGCCTGCCGGAGCTCTTGACCCTGCTGATCATCTACTACGGCTGCCAGATTGCCGCACAGAAGATCCTCGGCGCCCTGGGCTACCCCGGTGAAGTGGCGATCAACACCTTCGTCGCCGCGATGATCGCCTTCAGCCTGGTGTTCGCCGCCTTCTCCAGCGAGATCTGGCTGGCGGCGTTCAAGACCCTGCCCAAGGGCCAGTACGAAGCCGCCCGCGCCCTGAGCCTGTCGCGGCGCACCACCTTCAACCGGGTGCTGCTGCCGCAACTGACCCGCATCGCCCTGCCGGGGCTCTCCAACAACTGGCTGTCGCTGCTCAAGGACACCTCCCTGGTGTCGACCATTTCCCTGGTGGACCTGATGCGCCAGACCAACCTCGCGGTCAGCGTGACCAAGGAACCCATGCTGTTCTACAGCGTGGCCTGCTTTGGCTACCTGTTCTTCTCGGCGCTGTCGGGGCACCTGTTCAGCTTTCTTGAACGGCGCTTCAACCGTGCGCAACGGAGCCTGCAGCCATGAACCTGGATGACCTGCTGAACCTGTTCCTCAACCAGGAACTGCTGGAACGCTACGGCCCGCGCTTTATCGACGGCCTGCTGGTGACCGCCAAGCTGGTGGCGATCTCCTTCAGCCTGGGCGCCGTGCTCGGCCTGCTGATCGCCCTCGGGCGGCTGTCCAGCAATCGTTTCCTGCGGCGCTTCACCGGGGCTTATGTGTACTTCTTCCGTGGCTCGCCGCTGCTGGCCCAGCTGTTCATGCTGTATTACGGCCTGGGTTCGTTCAAAGGCTTCTGGCAGGACGTGGGCCTGTGGTGGTTCTTCCGCGACGCGTGGTTCTGCACCCTGCTGGCCTTCACCCTGAACACCGCCGCCTACCAGGCGGAGATCCTGCGCGGCAGCCTGCTGGCCGTGGCCCAGGGCCAGCGCGAAGCCTGCAAGGCCCTGAGCCTGTCGCGCTGGACCGCGTTTCGCAAAGTGATACTGCCGCAGTCGCTGCTGATCGCCATCGGGCCTCTGGGCAACGAGCTGATTTTGATGATCAAGGCCAGCGCCATCGCCTCCCTGGTGACCATCTACGACCTGATGGGGGTGACCAAGCTGGCCTTCTCCCGCAGCTTCGATTTCCAGATCTACCTGTGGGCTGCGGTGCTGTACCTGCTGATCGTCGAAGTGGTGCGGCGCAGCCTCAAATACCTGGAAGGCCGCCTGGGCCGGCACCTGAACTGAACCCTTTAGCGGGCCGCCCCGCGGCCCCTGTCATAAGGACTGAAACATGCATTGCCAAACCCTCGTTCTGGGCGCCGGAATCGTCGGCGTCAGCAGCGCCCTGCACCTGCAGGCCCGCGGCCGCCAAGTGGTCCTGCTGGACCGCCAGCCCCCGGGCAACGGCACCAGCCACGGCAACGCCGGGCTGATCGAACGCGCCAGCGTGATTCCCTACGCCTTCCCCCGGGAAGTGACCAAGCTGGTGCGCTACGGCCTCAACCAGCAATCGGACGTGCGCTACAGCCTGCGCCACCTGCCCAAGGCCGGCCCCTGGCTACTGCAATACTGGCGCCACTCCTCGGCCAAGGGCCTGGCCGCCGCCACCCGCGCCATGCTGCCGCTGATCGAACGCTGCGTGAGCGAACACCTGGCCCTGGCCCGCCCGGCCAACATGCTGCAGCTGATCGCCGACGGCGGCTGGCTCGAAGCCTTCAACGACCCACAGGCCTTCGACTTCGCCCAACGCGCCGCCGCCGACCTGCGCGACTACCAGCTCAACTACCGGGTACTGGACCGCACTGCACTGCTGGCCCTGGAACCCGGCCTGCACCCCGAAGTAGTAGGCGGCCTGCACTGGCTCGACCCAAAGACCGTCAGCGACCCCGGCGGCCTGACCCGCGGCTACGCCGAACTGTTCAAGCAGCGCGGCGGCCAATTCGTCATCGGTGATGCCCTGAGCCTGACCCAGATCGAAGGCGGCTGGCAGGTGCACAGCGAACTCGGCCCCATCACCGCCCAGGAAGTGGTGGTGGCGCTGGGCCCGCAAGCCAGCGGCATCTTCGAGCCCCTGGGCTACCGCATTCCCCTGGCGATCAAGCGCGGCTACCACATGCACTACGCCGCCCTGCCCGGCACCCGCTTGCAACACCCGATCCTCGACCCGGTGGGCGGCTACGTCCTGGCGCCGATGGTGGGCGGTATCCGCCTGACCACCGGCATCGAATTCGCCGACTGCGACGACCCGATCAACGAAATCCAACTGCGCCGCTGCGAAGCCCTGGCCCGGAACTTCTACCCCCTGGGCGAACGCCTCGACGCCGAACCCTGGCTGGGCCGCCGCCCGTGCCTGCCGGACATGTGCCCAGTGATCGGCCCGGCCCCGCGCCACCCCGGCCTGTGGTTCAACTTCGGCCACGCCCACCACGGCCTGACCCTGGGCCCGGTGAGCGGCCACCTACTGGCGCAGATGGTCACCGGCGAAACCCCGTTTACCGACCCCACCCCCTACCGCGTCGAGCGCTTCAACTGACCGACGGAGAACCGCCATGCAGACCCAGACCGCCCCGCTTCCCGCCGCCTCCCAAGCGCCCATCCAGCCCATTGCCGACCCGCGTGAAGTGGTGATCGATATTGCCGGGCTGAACAAGTTCTACGGCGCCTTCCACGTATTGCACGACATCGACCTCAAGGTGCGCCAGGGCGAACGCATCGTCCTCTGCGGGCCTTCCGGCTCGGGTAAATCCACCCTGATCCGCTGCATCAACCGCCTGGAAATCGCCGAAAAAGGCCAGATCCTGGTGGACCGCACCGACCTCTCGCAAAACACCCGCGAAGCCGCCCAGGTGCGCAGCCAAGTGGGCATGGTGTTCCAGCACTTCAACCTGTTCCCGCACATGAGCGTGCTGGACAACTGCACCCTGGCACCGATGACCGTGCGCGGGTTGTCGCGGAAAAAGGCAGAAGAGTTGGCGCGGGGGTTTCTGGCCAAGGTGGGCATCGAGAACCAGGCGAACAAATACCCGAGCCAACTGTCCGGTGGGCAGCAACAGCGCGTGGCGATTGCCCGGGCGTTGTGCATGGAGCCGAAGATTATGTTGTTTGATGAACCGACTTCGGCTCTGGACCCGGAGATGGTGTGCGAAGTGCTGGACGTGATGGTCAAGCTGGCCGATAGCGGCATGACCATGCTCTGCGTAACCCACGAGATGTGCTTTGCCCGGCAGGTGGCTGGGCGGGTGCTGTTTTTGGATGGGGGGCGGATTGTGGAGGATGCGCCGCCGGAGGAGTTTTTTGGGGCGCCGAAGAGTGAGAGGGCTAAGGCGTTTCTTGCGCAGATTATGCATTGAGATTGGAGGGCAGATTCGTTGTTACGGATGTGGCGGCGCCCTGCAACGAGTCTGGTTGGAGTTCCACAGTAAGCCAGGACCTCAGCGAGCTTACTGTGGCGAGGGAGCTTGCTCCCGCTCGGCCGCGCAGCGGTCGTAAACCTGAGTTTGCGATCTTTTTGGTGTACATGCAGCATTAGCCTGTATTACTCACTCCTGTACTCCCAAACCATCCTCGCCCTCTGTAGTCGGGAACAGGCTTTTGTAGAATTCTCCGAATCAGGCAGACTTCCCTAGCTCTAACACGTGAAACTACTGTGGGAGTAAAGCGCAGGTTGAAACAGATGCTGCAATGTTCGAAATTAGCAACAACCGACCAAAATCGAACACTGGTTGGCAATGGCTCTTCTATTTTTCGGGCTACACAAACTAGGATTCCAAACAGAACTGCAAAAACGAGCACTCTAACTACAGCTCCTTAGATTCGTCAATCTTGTATTTCCGATTGTATTTTTTGATTTTAGTCGGTTAGATTACTTCAGAAAAATTGACACTAGCGAAATTTTACATCTATTTTCCAAAAAAACCTTGACAACAACCAGGACAACTCCGCCTACAGCCCTTCGAAAACTGCGGAGACATATACAAGGAGAAAAATATGGGACGAAAAATATTCGTAACCTACAAGTATGCTGACGAACTAGTCCATTCTATCGATACCAACAAGACAACAGCACGTAGTTACGTAGACAAGCTTCAAGAATTACTCAAAGACAAGGAACACATTAATAAGGGAGAAGAGGATGACGCCGATCTCAGTGAATTCAAAGATGACACGATCCAGACCAAATTAGGGGAGAAAATCTTCGACAGCTCCCTCACCATCATTATGGTATCCAAAGGAATGATTAATCCGAAGACTCCAGAGATTGATCAATGGATGCCTTGGGAAATATCGTATTCTCTAAGGAAAAAAAATCGTGGCGATAGAACATCCAAACCCAATGCGCTCTTGGCAATCACCCTACCTGACGAATCCGGCCTCTATAGTTACTATATCGACGACGAATCCTGTCCACACTGCAAATGCCGCACACTGAAGACACAAAAACTATTCAAGATCATGAAGGAGAACATGTTCAACATAAAGCAGCCCAAATATACGGACTGCCCCCACCACACTACCGGATCGAAAGTCCACCTAGGTCAATCTTCTTATATTTATTCAGTGAAATGGTCAGCATTTATCGCCAACCCCGAATACTACATTGACCTAGCCATAAAAATCGGCGACAACATTGACGAATACAACATTACAAAACTGCTTAAACCAGAAAACTAGCGCAAGATAATTTTTCGTAACTCCGCTTCTCCAGCCACTGATAGATATATATCTATTCATAAACTACGGAGACTCGAGAAGCCTTCATATCATAGGCAATAGACAGATGATCGTAATTCTGCATAACGAGGCATGCAAGGATGTTGCCCAGAGCATGCAAACTGATCTCGTTGACACCTTTCAAGACCACGTATCTGTAGCGCTTGCATTGGACTCTAATTCCAACGTTTGGCCAGGCGAAGTGGAATGGAATGACATGTTGATTGTCCTCTACGATGGAACTTCACTCCCGAGAGAGGCGAATGAGTATGTCAAAACATTTTTGGCTAAGCGGCCCGATACAGCATTGATTCTCCCTGTCGCCGTCGATGACAAGTTTCCTGTACCGCCCGGCGCAGCCTCTGCTTATAAAGCGCTGCCTTTTAACAACGACTCGCTCGGAACCGAAGGCCGACTGATACGCCGCGCCGGCGCCATGCTGGGCCTCCGTCTCCAAGGCCGTAATACAAAGGTTTTCATCTCATATCGAGCCATCGATGGATCACAAATCGCTGAACAGATCTATGACCACCTCCTAGCACTAGGACATAAGCCATGGCGTGATGAGGCTAAGGAACTGGATGGCAATACCAAAATTCTGCCAGGAGAACCCGTTCAACAAGAAATTGAAAAAGCCCTCGCCGATGCGAGCTTGGTACTGCTCGTCGATACGCCAGAGTCCTACAACTCGAAATGGATCAAAGAAGAAATCAACACCGCTGACGGCATGTTGATTCCCATCCTTCCCGTGGTATTCAGGCTGCAAGGAGATAAAAAGAAAGGGCCCCGATTCAGGACGTTGTTGCATCTACAGCGCTGGATCGACATGACATTTGCAGACGCGCCAAAGAAGACAACTCTATCAACTTCAGACTTGGAAAAGATCACATTAGAAATCGAAACCTACCTCTGCGATATTTTCATTAGAAAATGTCGCATACCCTTCCTCGTCGAGAAATGTTTTAGGGATGCAGGATACGACTGGCAAGCATTGAATCGTGCACTTCTTATGTTCAAGTCACACCGGAAATTTTCCTTACGTTTGAGTCGGACAGTCCACAGTCATTGCTCCATATTTGATCAAATTTATGATCCTGCCCGTATACGATTCAAGAGCTTCCTGCAGACACAACCGCATGCCCATCACGCTCTCTTCGTATATGACGGTGATCTTTGGCCCGAGGATGATCTTAAAGATTACTTGGATGACGACATGATCGTTCTACACCACCAGGAGCTGTCTGCACTCTTGACTTCAAATTTTACGAAACTGGGGGACGCATGAGCGAAATCGAGCCGCACAACGCAAAAATCGACGTGTCATTGGAGGGCTTGGAAGTCAGCCTCTCCGGGGCCATTCCAGAACGCGAAAAGTGGACTGAACGAGCAATGGATCGAGGAATTCTCGAGTTCGTAGCGCTCTTCAGCGGTTTAGTCTTCAAGTACGGGGGCAGAGTCATTCATGGTAGCCACCCAAGTTTCACGCCCATAATATTGAGGCAAGCTCGGTTGCACTCGACTAGGACCGACAGACCACCAGTGACGTTGGTAATGTCAGACCTGTGGTACGCCGATTACTCGGCTGACGAGATCCAATCAATGACTGACGTCGCAGAATTAATTGTGACCAAAAAAATAGGTAACGGCACTGATTCTCATGCACAAACTAGAAATGACAGTTTGACCGCAATGCGCAAGGTACTCATTGCAGCTCAAAACATGATGGTTGCAGTTGGTGGAAAGATGCACGAAAAGGATGGAGTCAACCCTGGCGTGGCCGAAGAGATGGCTCTTGCTGAGAGGCAAAAAATTCCTCGATATCTGATCGGGGGCCTCGGAGGTTATTCACAAAAACTGGCGAAAGAGCTGACACCAATAGCCCTGAACAATGAGCTATCAATGAAGGAGAACATAGAGCTTTTCAGCACTAATGACGTTTCCTCCTGCGTCAACATCGTCTTTGAGAGCCTGTGTAAACACTACTGGGCCAATAAGTGTATCAGGTTAACTTCCATAAACCTCTCGGACACTCAAGAGCTTATTCATAAAACTATCCCACAGAAGAGAAAAGTAACGCGCCCTCGCCGGCCATCACTTTAAGTGAAACACCCAAACACTCCGCCACTCATCCAGAGTCGTATAATTTAACAAAAAAACTCGAAGACCGAGATATTATGAGAATGTATTTTAACTCAAAATCAATCATTTGATTAACTTGCATCATTGCGATATCTCCACTCTGGAGCGAAAGCCGACTTTAGCAGCCGATTGCTTTCGTTCCACACCCCCTCCTCATAATGCGCCTGTAGCAACGACAGACTTTTAGTACCAATCGCGGCCACAGGTCCAACACACCAACTCAAAAACTCCCTCCAATCCACAGTTGCGTCACTCAAGTTCCGCCCCTATAGTTCGCCCTCGCGGCAAAATCCGCGAACGACCTTGGCCGGTCGAATTACAACGACGCATCAGCGTCCAAAACACCATTGCAGACGCTTTTTTTGTGCCTGCGATTTTGTGTTATGGCGGCTGTGTGCGGGACACCTTCGGGTGTGCCGGTGTCGTTGTAACCGGTCGGCCAACCCTCGCACAGCTGCCACCCTCAATTTGCTTGGCCGCAAACGGTGGAAGCTCTACAACGAGTAACGACCATGGACGATCAATCGATTTCCCGCTTCTCCCCCGTCGATACCCACGACGCCAACCAAGCCGTTTTCTACCTCGACACCCAAGCCTCTCTAAACGATCTGGCCAACTGTGCAGCCCATCGTTTCACCGTGGTGCGGGACCTGATGGACACGCTGTCCACCCTTAACCTGAAAGACATTACCGACTGCGACCTGACGCGGGTCACCCGAGGGGTGCATCTGCTCACCAGGGAGGGTTGCGCGGTGCTGGAGGTGATTCAGTGGCGAACAGCGCAAGAGGCCTGAAGGCCATTGAACTCAACAAGCGCGTAAAACGCGCTTGGCTTTGCCTCGGCCGTTGATCTTGCTTTGGCTTTTGATCTTGCTCTTGATCTACCTGCCCCCTCCAGAAGGCCGAACGCAGGCGTTGCGCAGGGGGCAGCTCGGCATGGATGCCGAGCTAGCCGCCATCAGGCCATGGATGGCCTGTGGCGGCGGGCCCCCGGAGCAATGCCGGAGTGAGGGAACACCGAGCCTAGGCGAGGCGCCGGATGCGGGGGCAGGAGGCCTTTGGTTACTTTGGGCCTCTCCAAAGTGACCCGCTGTAAGAGCGGAACCCTAAGCAGCCGTGACCGCAGCAACGGATATGTCCACGGAACCGTATGCAGCCAGGTGAAAAGCATCGGCAGGTTTGGCGAGGACTGCGTCCTCGTGCGCAGCCTCGCTGCGCTCGACAGCGGCTACAGATTTCGACGGTCAGGGCCATCAGGAAACTGCTTACTTTTGCGCTCTTCAAAAGTGAGTCGCTGTAAGAGCGAAACCGTAAGCGACCGTGACCGCAGCAACGGATATGTACGCAGAACCGTATGCAGCCAGGTGAAAAGCATCGGCAGGTTTGGCGAGGACTGCGTCCTCGTGCGCAGCCTCGCTGCGCTCGACAGCGGCTACAGGTTTTGGTCTGGCCCTTCAGCCTTCGCCACAGGGGTTGTGGCCTGCCAAATGGTGGGGGCTGCCACAGGAAAGACTCCAGCCTCAGCGGCCGTAGCCCCGCTTTTCAGCCAATGGCCCGCCCCAACCGCACCGCCACACTCGCCGCCTGCTCGGCACTGACCACATTGGTGAACCCCATCACCAACCCCTGCCTAACCCCATCCCCCAGATACCACTGCGACAACGGCTCCACTGCAATGCCCTCCCCCCGCGCCCGCCGAGCAATCTGCACATCGTCCCCCTCCCCCAGCCCAGCCACCACATGCATGCCCCCCGCCTGCGGATCTATCTGCAAACGCCCACCCAACGCCTGGTGCAACGCCTCAACCAACCACTGCCGCCGACGCGCATACAGGCCCCGCATTTTGTTCAGATGCCGGGCAAAGTGCCCCTCGTTGAGAAAGGCCGCGACCGTCGCCTGCTGCAGGTGCGGGCAGTGGTTGTGCAAACGATCCGCCTGGCGGGCGAACGCTGGGGTCTGTTCGGCGGGCACCACCAGGTAGGCCAGGCGCAGTCCTGGAAACAGGACTTTGCTGAAGGTGCCGGTGTAGAGCACGCGGCCTTGCTGGTCGAGGCTCTTGAGGGCCGGCAAGGGCTTGCCCTGGTAGCGGTATTCGCTGTCGTAATCGTCCTCGATGATCCAGCTGCCCTGTCGGTTGGCCCAGTCCAGCAGGGCCAGGCGCCGCGGCAGGGACAGCGACACCCCCAGCGGGCTCTGGTGGGTCGGGGTGACCACGGCAAAGCCGGCCTCCGGGGCGCGGGCGATGCCTTGGGCGACGTCCAGGCCCTGATCGTCCACGGGCACCGGCACCAACTGTGCGCCGGCTTCCAGCAGCGCGCTCCTGGCCATGAAGTAGCCGGGCTCTTCCAGCCAGCAGGTGGCGCCCGGGCGCATCAGCGTGTGGCTGATCAGGTCGAGGCAGGCGCGGTAGCCGGCGCAGACGAAAATCTGCTCCGGGTGGCAGCTGATGCCCCGGGAAATCCCCAGGTAGGAGGCAATGGCTGCCCGCAACGGGGCGTAGCCGCGCGCGTCCGGGTAGACCAGGCCTTCGACGCCCGCCTGGCGCAGTTGCCGGCCCGCCAGGCGGGTCCAGAGCTTGCGCGGAAAGGCGTCCAGCGCTGGCAGGCCCATTTGCAGTGCCAGCGGCAGCGTGCCGGCATGGGTGGCCTGGTAGGTCGTGGGTGCCACTGGGGCGCGCTGCGTGGGCGCCGAAACCGGTGCCAGTTGCGGCGTGACAATGGTCCCGGCGGCCCCGCGAGCAGTCAGGTAGCCCTCGCCTATCAGCAGCTGGTAGGCCGCTTCCACGGTGCCCCGCGCCAGGTTGAGTTCCGCCGCCAGGGCGCGCACCGCCGGCACTCGGTCCCCCGGACGCAGGCGGCCATCGGCGATGGACTCGCGAAACCGCTGGTAAAGCTGGCGATAGATCGGCGCCGTCTGGCTGCGGTCCAATTCGAAAGGAAGGATCATGGCCTAGTCATTTATGCATTTTTTGGCCCTGTAGCTTAAGCCATTGACCTTCTAAAGTGGCTCATCTCTTTTCAGCGGATGACGGACATGCCCTACACCCTTCAACACCTCGAAAGCGAAGCGGCCCTGGCGGCCAGTTTCGACTTGATGCGTGTCTTGCGCCCCCACCTCACCAGCCCGGCGGCCTATGTCGCCCAAGTAGCCCGGCAGGCCGAACAGGGCTACCGCTTGCTTGCCGTGTGGGACGCTGAGCGCATCGTCGGCCTGGCGGGCTACCGCGAGCTGGAAAACCTGCTCTACGGGCGCTTCATCTACGTCGATGACCTGGTCGTGAGCCCGGAGCTTCAGCGCAGCGGCTTGGGTGCGCGGCTGCTGAGCGCCGTGCGTGATGAGGCCGTGCAGCGTCAATGCGATCACTTTGTCCTGGATACCGGCCTGCATATGCCCCTGGCCCAGCGTTTCTATTTCCGTCAGGGGTTGCTGGCCCGTGGCATGCATTTCACTCAGCGACTTCAAGGTGGGGAGCCGGCATGAACAACCTTCTACTGATCAACGCCAGCCCCCGTGGGCAGGTTTCCCATGGCAACCAGTTGGCACTGGAACTGGTGAGTTCCCTGCGCCAACGCTATCCGCACCTGGAACTGGTCGAGCGCGATCTGGGGGCCAATCCGTTGCCACCCCTGGGCATGGACTACGCCCACGCCCTGACCACCCCCACGCCCTTCGACGCGCCACTGTTCGAGGTGTCCGAAGGGCTGATCGGCGAGTTGGAGCGCAGCGATGCCCTGCTCATTGCCACGCCCATGCACAACTTCACCCTGCCGGCGGCGCTCAAGCTGTGGATCGACTACGTGCTGCGCATTCACCGGACCTTCAGTTCCGGCCCGGAAGGCAAGGTCGGCCTGCTCAAGGACCGCCCGGTGCATGTGCTGGTCAGTTCCGGCGGCTTTCACCAGGGCGAACGGGCACGCCAACCGGATTTTCTGACGCCTTACCTGCGCCAGGTGCTGAACACCCTCGGCCTGTTCGACCTGCAGTTCACTTATCTGCAAGGGTTGGTGTTCGGTGACGAGGCCGTGCGTGCAACCCTCGACGAGGCCCGCAGCACACTGTCCTTGCAGCCCCTGTTCAACCCTCTCGTTTGTGCCTGATCACTTTTTTCCCTATCGGAGTTTCACCATGAGCCAACTCAGACTGCCCTTTGCCACCCTGTCGCCAGCCGCCTATCAAGGCCTGCTCGCCACCAACACCGCCCTGGTCGCAAGCCCCCTGGGCTTGCCCCTGGTGGAACTGGTGTTTTTGCGCGTGTCGCAGATCAACGGCTGCTCGTTCTGCCTGGGCAAGCACTCACAGACCCTGCGCGAGTGTGGGGTGGCGCAAGACAAGCTGGATTGCCTGGCCGGCTGGCGCGTCAGCGAACTGTTCAGCGAACGCGAGCGCGCCGCGCTGGCCTGGACCGAAACCCTCACCTACGTCCACGACAAGGGCGCGCCGGACGAGCTGTACGAACCGCTGAAAGCGCACTTTAGCGACGTTGAAATTTCCGACCTGACCTTGGCCGTGTCCTTGATGAATGCCTTCAACCGGCTGGCGGTGGGCATGAAGCTCTGAGAGCGGAGCCATCGTTGGCGGTGTTGGCTGTTGATCTTCCTGCCCCTGCGCACAGGAGGGTCGAAGGCAGGCATTGAGCCGTGGACAACCCGGCAGGATGCCGGGTTGGCCGCCACCCGCCCCCCAGGTGCACGCGGTAAGAAGGTGGCTCCGCGTCTTCGTTGGCGAGCTTCGCTGGCAAGCCAGCTCCTACAGGGGAAGCGATATCAGGTCGGCTCAGGGCCTCTCCTGCTCTATGCGAGAAAAGCTCCGCTGGCGCCGGCATCGGCCAATGCAAACAGCAGTGCTTCCAGCGCTTCTTCGGGCGCCGAGCCGAGGTCAATCTTGACCCTGTACCCCTCCTCCGTGACCTCCGGGTCCGACACAAAGTGCAGCACCCCTTGCAGCCCTTCTTCGGTTGGCGAATTCTCGTCTTCGCCATCGAACCACTCAAAGAACCACACCCGAATAACCTCAGAGGCCTGTTCCAGGCTCAAGCCCCGCACCTCCAGGGGCAACCAGTCCCAGCCAAAGGGCGAGATCACCACCGCCATCTGCTCGATCGCAAAGCGCACAGGCTCAAAGCCCAGCTCGGTTTCGGAATCGACCTGCACCGGCTCCCCGCTCTCGGCCGCAATCACATCCACCCGGCAAGGCGTGCCCATGGCCCCTTCAACCGCCAGCGAACCATCGCTGTTGCGGTAAGCGGGCTCGACATGCGCGGCCCCTTCTGCGGCGATACGCGCCAGGGTTTCGACATAGGGTTTACGAATGGCGGCAAGCAGTTCGCTGACGGTCATGGGTCTGATGACTTCCTTGGCAAGGGGCCGTCGAGGGTTCTGTCTTCGACGGGAGGGTGATGGGTGGCTGAAAGGCCGGCGCAATAGTGCAATGGGCGGCCGTGCAACGTCCATGAAAAGCCGATGGGGCTTTTATGTCACCTGCGACAAGCCCATCACACCGGCCCCTGCTCAACGACACCCCTTGATACATAACTCCAGACACACAATTCAACCTGGGCTATCATGCGCCTGGAGTTATAAAGCACCTCTCACCCCGACAAGGAGATGGAGGTGCAAAGCAGACTGTTGATCAAGGAGCTTGAAGCCGCGGGATGGGTGCTGGAGCGAGTCACTGGCAGCCATCATCTGTTCCAGCATCCCTACAGGCCCAACACCGTTCCGGTGCCTCACCCGAAGAAGGATCTGCCACGGGGAACGGTCAGGGCCATCAGGAAACTGGCCGGGCTGCTTTAGCTCCCAGCATTCTTCGCACCTGTTTTGAGGAGAACCCCGTGCAATATCCCATCTGCATCGAGTGGGGCGACGAGCACACCGCCACCGGCATCCAGATTCCCGACATTCCCGGCGCGGTCACCGCCGGTGACACCTTCGAGGCTGCCTACAGCGCCGCCATCGAGATTGCCCACGTCATGCTCGAAGAACGGGCCCGCGCCGGGCAGGCCATTCCCCTGCCCTCTGCCACCGGCAAGCTCCGCACCCACCCTGATTTTGCGGGCATGGGCTGGGGCATGCTGGAGATCGACATCACGCCTTACCTGGGCAAGACCGAGAAGGTCAACGTGACCTTGCCGGGGTATGTGATTCAGCAGATCGACCGCTTTGTCCGCGAGCACAACATCAAGAGCCGGTCGTCCTTTCTGGCCGATGCAGCAATGGAGAAGCTCGGGCGCTAAACACAGATTCAAGCGTGCAACAGAGCGAACGCCAGAACACATTCGGGCAGGCGCACGCTGGCTTGCAAAACACTCGCCGACGCCGCATTGATTCGCTGATTGCGCATCATCGTTGGCGAGCTTCGCTGGCAAGCCAGCGCCTACGGAGGAACCAGACCACCGTAGGGCAAAAAACCTCGCTCAAACCTTGAACCGTGCCACCAGCCGGTTCAATTCGATCGCCAGATTGGCCATCTCCCCGCAGGCGCTGGCCGTCTGGCTGGCCCCCGCCGAGCTCTGGATCGACAGCTCGCGAATGCTGGTCAGGTTCTGGTCCGCCTCGCGCGCCACCTGGGCCTGTTCTTCCGAGGCGGTGGCAATCAGCAGGTTGCGTTCGTTGATCTGGGTAATCGCCTGGGCGATCTGCTTGAGGGACAGGTCGGCGTTCTGCGCCACGGAGATCGAGCTGCTGGCCATCTCGGCGCTGACGTTCATGGCGCTCACCGCGTGGGTCGAGTCGGCCTGGATCGCGCTGATCATCTGTTCGATTTCCTGGGTCGACTGCTGGGTGCGGTGGGCCAGGGCCCGCACTTCATCGGCCACCACCGCAAAGCCGCGGCCCTGCTCGCCGGCGCGGGCGGCTTCGATGGCGGCATTGAGGGCCAGCAGGTTGGTCTGTTCGGCAATGGCGCGGATCACTTCCACCACTTTGCTGATGTCCTGGGCGCGGCTGGACAGCGCCTTGACCTGCTCGCCAGTGCTGGCCACGTTGCCGGCCAGGCCTTCGATGGCCTTGAGGGTCTGGGCCACGTTCTCGATGCCGGAGCGGGTGAATTCCATGGACTCGCGGGACGACTGGGCGGCGGCTTCGGCGTTGCGGGCCACCTCGTCCACCGCGGCGCTCATTTCGGTCACTGCGGTGGCCGCCTGGCTGACTTCGTCGTTCTGGCGCACCAGCCCGCGGCTGGCGTCTTCGGTCACTGCGGTCATTTCTTCCGAGGCCGAGGCCAGTTGGGTGGAGGAATCGGCGATGTGGGCGATGGTTTCCCGCAGGTTGGTCTGCATCTGCGCCAGGGCGGCCAGCAGGCGGCCGGCTTCATCGCGGCCACTGACGCCGATCTCCCGGGACAGGTCGCTGCCGGCAATACGTTCGGCCACGGCCAGGGCGTCGCTGATGGGCGCGGTGATGCTGCGGGTCAGCACCGCCGCCAACACCACGGTGAGCACCACCGTCACCCCCATCAACACCAGCACCAGCGTCAGGCCACTGCTGTAAACCGACGCGGCAGTGATCCCCGCCTGCCTGGCGCCCTCGTCGTTGAAGTCCGAGAGTTTGTCCATCTTCTCCTGCATGGCGTTGGTCATGGGGCTGATGCGGGTGTTGATCAGGGTGATGGCCGCGGCGTTGTCGCCACTGCGCAGCAGCGGCTCCAGCTCGTCCACCAGCTTGAAGTAGGCCTGCACATCGGTCGCTACAGCCTGGTACAGCTCACGCTCCGCCGGCCCGGTGATCAGCGGTTCGTACTGGTTGATGGTGTTCTGCAGGTTGGATCGATAACCGCTCAACGAGGCGATGCGGGTCTGGCGCTGCTGTTCGTCGGTGGTCACGGTGATGCGGATGCTTTCCAGACGCAGGCGCAAGACGCTGGTCTTCATCTTGCCGATCTCGCGGATGCTGGTCATCCAGTTGGTCTCGACATCCTGCTCCGCATCTCGCAGCTTGCCCATTTGCAGCACGGCGACAATGCCCAGGGCGAACACCACCAGGACAATGAGCGAGAAAAAGGCGGCAGACCTTGGAGCAAGATTCATTGTCCTGACGTTCATTTTTTATCTCTCTAATAGAATGGTCGGTACTTCCCTGCTGTCATTCCACGCTATCGACTGAGTGTCAGAGAGCTGCAAACACCCCGACGACCAGGTTAGCGGCCCACCCGGCACGGCAACGTCGATACTCACTCGGGTCAATCCAGGCCTGTCGGGACGCAGGCCCCACTCGGTCCTCCTGCGCCCATGTCCCCCTTGGCGGGTGAGCATCAGTTAAGTCGAATAACGCGGCCCGCGCCGTCTCGATTTTTCTGGGCAATGGCACCTGGAGCCCGGCATCTATCCACGGGGGGCCTAACAAGCCATAGCAGATGATGGCGTTTTGTCACTACCGTCGATCAGGCCGCTATTGAAAAGAGCACGCCGCCGCTCGATCAGGTTGCGCCTGAACGGGGCAAGCCCACCCTGGCCTCGCCCACGGGCCGGAACCGCGACCACCGATTGCCCACTGAAGAAACCCATCGCTACGGCCTATAATGCCGCCGCCCCCACGTTCTGAAGGATCAGCAATGTCCATCACCAATCCAAAAGTCATCGATATCTGGGCCATCCCCAAATCCGCGCCCGACAGCCTGCTGTTGATCATGGTCGACCCCCTCGAATGGGGTGACGAAGCGGCACACAGCGAACACCTGCTCCTGCTGCAAGAGAAGATCAACACCTACATCACCTTCATCGAAAGTGAAGAGATCTACAGCGAAATTCCCGATGCCTGCGGCAAGCACCTGATTATCCGGGTACTGGGTTTGCACGAACTGCCCGAGCAAGTCGATTGGTTTTTCAAACGCATTACCGAGATCCTCCATGAACGGAGCATCGGCTTCGATTTCGAGCTGAAAGTGAACGAAGAGGCTCCCAGCCTGTAGCTCGCCCCCTGCGCGCTCGCCGATTGAGCCGCGCGCAGGGACACCTTGTGCAGGCAGGATCAGCGCCCGATCAAGCGCAATGAAATCCACATGCGGCTCATGGAAAACGCGTCGAGCACCCCGCCAGCGTGACGGTGGGAGCCAGCAAAACGCATGGGGGCTTGGCTGTCGTCAGGCTGCCGGCCAGGGCACCGAGAGCGAGCCGGGTGCGAATGAACTTCTATTTGAACTCGAAATACTCTCTCATCATTTCAATTGGCTTCATCGGTTCCACATTCAAGAAACCCAACACCTCAAGAAACCACGAGAGGTTATCTCCCAACACGGAAATATCGTCCTCATCATTCGACAGCAGACAAATGGCCAGTCGTGCCTTCAATACCTCCCGGTCCTTGAACCCTCGTATTGCCCCTTGCTCATCGATTTTTGCCCACCAGAGTGCAGCCTGCGCCTTGCAGCGTTCAGCAGGAATTTCTCCGGCAACATAGGCTTTCGCCAGGCGCAGAGGATCCTGCTCGCAGTCGGAGAACTGGATATCCAGTTCCTCCAGAACCTTGATCAGGAATCCGAGCTGGTGTTTGAGCGCAGCAGAGCTTTGAGTGGCCCGAACAATTGAGCCGATATTGAATTTCTTGAAGTCATCCGGATTCATGCAGCAACCTTGAAACTGAGTAAAGGATCACGACGATGGGGGCCCGATCATCATCGGGAACGCGCACATCCTATGGCCAACTATCCATTACGCAACGGTTGTTGGAAAATCGCCGGGGCGGTTCTCGCCATCAGGGCCCGGCCCGGTCACTAGAACAGTTCCTGCATCGTGCGCTGCATGTCCGCAGCGCCGTCGACAGCTGCCCCCTCTCCCGCGCCCACCGGCGGCACGTTGTCACTCCTGAACACCTCCATCGCCGTGCCCGGCGCCTGCGCGCTGGCGGCGCTGCCATCTTCCAGGTTGATCCGGCGGGTCACGATGCCATCCGGCTCCGGCTGGGAGTAAGGCGCCGTTCCCTCGAGCGCCGCCGTCATGAAGTCCATCCAGATCGGCAGCGCGATGGTCACGCCCCATTCGCGCCGCCCCAGGCTCTGCGGCTGGTCGAAACCGGCCCAGACGCTGGTGACGTAGTGGCCGTTGTAACCGGTGAACCAGGAGTCCTTGGCCTCGTTGGTGGTGCCGGTCTTGCCCGCGATGTCCGGGCGCTGCATGGCGGCTGCGGCGCGGCCAGTGCCGCGCTTGACCACGTCTTGCAACAGGCTGGTGAGCAGGTAGGTGGTGCGGCTGTCGACTATCTGCTCGGCCACCGCCTCGGGGGTTGGCCGCTGTGCAGTGGGGGCCGAACGCGGGCTGGCCTGGAACACGATCTGGCCCTTGGGGTCTTCAATGCGCTCTATGAAGTACGGGCTGATCTTGTAGCCGCCGTTGGCAAAGGCGCTCCAGCCCGCGACCACCTCCATGGGCGTGACCGACGCGGTGCCCAGGGCCAGGGAAAGGTTGTGGGGCAGGTCCTGGGGGTCGAACCCGAAACGGGCGATGTAGTCGATGGTCTTGTCCACCCCCATGGCTTGCAGCAAGCGTATGGAGACCATGTTCCTTGAGCGGTTGAGGGCTTCGCGCAGGCGAATCGGCCCCAGGAAGGTCCGGTTCTCATTCTGCGGGCGCCACACCGGGCCGGAGTAGTCGCCCCCCAGGACGATGGGGGCGTCGTTGACCAGGGTCGCCGGGGTGTAGCCGCTGTCCAGCGCCGCGCAGTAGATGAAGGGCTTGAAGCTCGAACCCGGCTGGCGCCTGGCCTGCAGCACACGGTTGAAGCTGCTTTGTTGAAAATCAAAACCGCCCACCAGCGCCTGGATCGCCCCGTCCTCCGGGGCGATCGACACCAGCGCGCCCTGGGCCCTGGGCACCTGGCTGAAGCTCAGCAGCGGATCGTGCTCGGGGTCGACACGGATCACATCCCCGACCTTGACCACCTCGGCCGGGCGCACCGGCTGGCGCCCCAAGGCGCTGTGGCCCAGATAGGGGCGCGCCCATTTCATGCTGCTCCAGGGCACGGAGTGCTCCTGGCCACGGTCATCCACCACGCTGATGCTTTGCTCGAAAACCTGGGTCACCGCCACCGCCCGCAAGCCGCCATACGCTGGAAAAGCCTTCAGTCGCTCGGGCCACTGGCTGCCGGCCCGGCCTGCGAAATGCCCTTCAGGGCCGCGGTAACCATGGCGCTTGTCATAGACCTTCAAGCCCTTGCGCAGCGCGGAAGTGGCCGACGCCTGCAATGAACCGGGAACCGTGGTCACTACCCGCAGGCCCAGGGTGTAGGCCTCATCGCCAAAACGCCGGAACATTTCCGCCCTGACCATTTCTGCGATGTAGGGAGCATCGATCTCGGGTTCCGGGGCGTGGTAGCTGGCGTCTACCCCTTGCGCCAGGGCTGCTTGATACCTGGCTGTATCGATGCTGCCCAACGCGTGCATGCGCCCCAGAATCCAGTCGCGGCGCTGCTTGGCCCTGGCGGGGTTGTTGATCGGGTTGTAGCGCGATGGCGCCTTGGGCAGCCCGGCAATCATCGCCACCTGAGCCAGGCTCAGCTGCGCCACCGGCTTGCCGTAATAGATTCTGGCGGCTGCCGCGATGCCATAGGCGCGCTTGCCCAGGTAGATCTTGTTGACATACAGGTTGAAGATTTCCTCCTTGCTCAGGCTGCGCTCGATCTGCAGGGCCAGGAGAATTTCGCTGAGCTTGCGTGAAAAGGTCTGCTCGCGGCTCAGGAAGAAGTTCTTCGCCACTTGCATGGTGATGGTGCTGCCGCCGGAGCGAACGTGGCCGCTCTTGAGCAACTCGAACGCCGCCCGCAGCAACCCGGCCGGGTCGACCCCGGGGTGCTGATAGAAGTTGCCGTCCTCGGCGGCCATGAAGGCCGCTCGAAAGTCGGGGGGGATGTCCGCGCTGGCGAGGGGTATGCGCCGCACTTCACCGAACTCGGCAATGAGTTTCCCATCCCGGGTGAAGACCTGCAGGGGCTCTTGCAGATGCACGTCCCTGAGGGCAGCGACATCGGGAAGCCGGGGTTGCAGATACAGGTAGGTGCCGCTTGCGGCCAGCAGCCCCACGCTGACCAGAGCGAGCACACTCCAACCCAGATATTCAATGACTCGCACCCGCTGTTTCCTCGCTTACCGTTTTGAATGTGAACCTGACGGGCCCTGGAGCCCTGGCTGATTTCCTGCGCGCCTAGCTGGCGTTTACCGTCAGGGTGTTTGCGCGCTTGTCGCTGGATACCGGTACGGCGAACTGCGGCTGCAGATGCCCACTGGCATCGAGCAGCCAGGCGTCCATGACTTTCCTCACCACAGGGCCGGCCACCCGGGCCCCGGCCTCGCCGTTCTCGATCATCACCGCCACCACGATGGCCGGCTGTTCGGCCGGGGCGAAGCCGACAAAGAGCGCGTTGTCCCGGTGGCGCTCATGGGTCTTGTTGCGGTTGTAGCGTTCGCCCTGCTTGATCGCCACCACCTGCGCCGTGCCGCTTTTCCCGGCAATGTGGTACTGCGCGCCCCGGGCTGCTGCGCGGCCTACGCCACGGGGGTTGTGCATGACCATCTGCATGCCCTGGATGACCTGATCCCAGGAATGGGCATCCTTGAGCACGATGTTCGGCATGGGTCTGGGGTCGACCGGCGCCTGGCCGCCGACCGCCAGCGCCAGGTGCGGCCGGTGCCAGATCCCCCGATTGGCGATCAGGCTGGTGGCCTGGGCCAGTTGCAGGGGCGTGACCTGCATATAGCCCTGGCCGATGCCCAGAATCAGGGTTTCCCCGGGGAACCAGGGTTGCCGGCGGGTGGCGCGCTTCCATTCAGGGGACGGCATCAATCCCGCTGCCTCTTCGAACATGTCGATCGAAACCTTTTGCCCCAGGCCGAATTCGCTGAGGTAGCTGTGCAGCCTTCTGACCCCCAGCCTGTGGGCCAGGTCATAGAAGTAGGTGTCATTGGAGCGCATGATCGCGTCGTACATGTCCACCCAGCCTTCGCCGCCCCGGTTCCAGTTGCGGTACTTGTGCTTGTAGTTGGGCAGCTCGAAATAACCCCGGTCAAACACCTGGCTGGTGGGGGTGATCACGCCGCTGTCCAGGCCCGCCACCACCACCATGGGCTTGATGGTCGAGCCCGGGGGATAGAGCCCGCGCAACACCCGGTTGAACAGCGGCATGTCATCGGAATCGCGCAAGGCGGCGTAGCCTGGTGCAGAGATGCCCTTGACGAAGGGGTTGGGGTCGAAGCTCGGCCGGCTGACCATTGCCAGCACCTGCCCCGTGGCCGGGTCCAGGGCCACCACCGCGCCCCGCCGGTCCCCCAGCGCTTCCTCTGCGGCACCCTGCAGCCCGGCGTCGAGGGTCAGGACGATGTCCTGCCCGGCAATCGGGTTGTGCCGGCGCAGCACCCGCATTACCCGGCCCTGGGCATTGGTCTCCACTTCTTCAAACCCCATCTGGCCATGCAGGGCGTCTTCGTAGAAACGCTCGATCCCGGTCTTGCCGATCAACTGGCTGCGCAGGTATCGGGCCGGATCGAGGCGCTTGTACTCCTGCTCGTTGATCCGCCCGACATACCCCACCGAGTGGGCAAAATGCTCGCCATGGGGGTACTGCCTGAGAAACTGCGCCTGGACCTCGACACCGGGCAACAGGAACTGATTGACCGCTACCTGCGCGATCTGTTTTTCCGTCAGGTCCAGCATCAGCGTCACGGGCTCGAAGGCTCTTCTTGCGCGGCGCAGTTCCTTCTCGACCCGGCTGCGTTCGGCTTCGGGCAATTGCAGAATCCGCGCCAGATGGCCAAGGACGACACCGACATCCCCGGCGCGTTCACGGGTCAGGGTCAAGTTGAAACTGGCTACGTTATCGGCCAGAACCACGTTATTGCGGTCATAGATAAGCCCCCGTTCTGGCGGGATGAGCCTGATGTGCACGCGGTTCTTTTCCGCAACGGCAACCTGGTACTCATGTTGCGTCACTTGCAGAAAATAAAGCCTGACCACCAGCGCCGCGGTCAGCAGAACCACCAGCACGGCACTTGCCATTATTCGTTTGGTGACGATCGCATCTTCTGTTTGCTGGTGATTGAAGTTACTGATTTGCGGCATGGGCAACTCTTGCTGCATAGGCTTCAAATATCATCGGGAGCCACGTTATTGAGGCGCAGAGTCTGCGACATGATCTTGCTGAACAACGGGGCGGATACCAGCCCGCCAAAAAAACCGTGGTGCCTGGGGTTGTCCACCACGACCACGATCACGAACCTGGGGTTTGCCGCCGGGGCGAAGCCGGCAAACATGGCGCGATAGGAGCTGGCCAGATAGCCCTTGGCACCCTGGCTGGTTTTTTTCGCGGTGCCGCTTTTTCCGCCCACCTGATAGCCAGGCACCTTGGCCCGATAGATGCCCCTGGGGCCTTCAACCACCTGCACCAGCATGTCTTTCACGGTGTTGGCCACGCTGGCCGGCATCACCTGGACGCCCTTGGGCACAGCAGAAACCCGCAGCAGTGAAGCGGGCACCCGGACACCGCCGTTGACCAGGGTGGCGTAAGCCCTGGCCAGCTGTACCGCGGTAACGGACACCCCATAGCCGTAAGCCAGCGTCGCGGTTTCGGTGGGCCGCCACTCCCGGCGCAGGGGCAGCACCCCGGTCTGTTCACCGGGGAACCCTACGCCCGTCTCCTGGCCCAGCCCCACCCGGTGCAGCAGGTCATGAATCCGCGGTGCGCCGATATCGAAGGCCACCTGGCTGATGGCAACGTTGCTCGAACGCACCAGGATGCCGGTCAGGTCCAGGGTTTCGCCCGCGGTCCTGGAAGCATCGCGAATGGTGTATCGGCCGATCTGCAAGGTGCCGGTTGCCACGTGCACCCTGTCCCCCGGCTTCCAGCGCCCGCTTTCCAGCGCGGCGGCCACCGAGAACGGCTTCAGGGTTGAAGCCGGCTCGAATACATCAACCACTGCGCGATTGCGCATCATCGACGGCGTCACCCGAGAGCGATTGTTCGGGTTGTAGCTGGGCTGATTGGCCAAGGCCAGGATCTCGCCGGTGCGCACATCCATGATCACCACGCTGCCGGCATCCGCACCATTGCTGGCAATGCCCTCGCGCAGCTCTCGATCGGCCACGTATTGCAGGCGCAGATCCACAGACAGCGCGAGTGCCTGCCCGGGCCTGGCCAGGCGCGAAACCCCCAGGTCCTCGATCAAGTGGCCACGGCGATCCTTGAGCACCAACTGCTTGCCATCGCGCCCGCGCAGCACACTCTCATAAGCCAGTTCGAGCCCTTCGCTACCGCGGTTGTCGATATCGGTAAAGCCGATGACGTGCGCGATGGAGGCGCCCGCCGGATAAAACCTGCGGGACTCTTGCAGCGTATGAACCCCCGTGACCTTGAGTGCCTGCACCGCCTGCATCATCTGTTCCGCCACCTGGGGAGCAACGCGCCGATGCAGGTAGGCAAACTCTTTCTGCCGGTTGCGCAGGATGATCGAGCTCAACCGGCTCTGTGGCACGTCAAGCGCCTGGGCCAGCGCAGCCCAGTGGCCCTGCTCGCCCATCAGCTCCCGGGGGTTGAGCCAGACCGTGGTCACCGGCGTGCTGACGGATAGAGGCTGCCCATGGCGATCGGTGATCAAGCCTCGGTAGGCCGGGATAGCCACAGAGCGCAGGCTTCGGGCATCGCCCTGCTTGATCAGAAACGCCTTGTCGGCGATCTGCAGTTGAATGATCCGGCCGCACACAATTGCGGCCATCACCCCCACCAGAACAACAGCCAGCCTGAATCGCCACGGATAACCAGACGCTGGGCTATGGGTTAAAGCCATAAGAATAAAACCACTTTCCAGCCACTGACCTTTGATAGCGAAACAATTACGTTTCCCTGTACCGGACCTTCAAGCCACACACTTATTCCGATAACCACAAGGGCGGCCTTATATCCAGCCTTTGCAGGATCTGCGAGTTGATACTGCCGGTTAACGGAAGTTCACAGTCCATCTGGAACAGAAAGATGGCTTCTTCGGTTTTCTCCCCCACCACGCCATCTATTGTTCCCTGATAATAATTTCGCGCTGCCAGGGCCTGCTGCAATCTACCCACAACTTCTTCTCCCAAAGGTGAGCCGATGGCGGTTTCAAACAGGCAAGCAGAAGCCGCAAAGGCCCAGGCAAAGAGCACCATGGCCGCAAGATACTTACAGTGGCGCGCCATACTTCAACCTCTGGTTAAAACCTCTTTCCCAACAGCCAAGGCTTATGCCCGCCTATAAAAAAACCGAACTAACGGGCACTAACCCAGTATTGGAAACATCAACACCGGCTCTGTAATTCAAGCCGTTGATTGTTTTGGCGGGTCATTTTATGGCTGGTACAATATAGATCAACGCTCTATTCAAGCTATCTGATATGAAAACCATTGATATCGAGAACACCGACCTGAACCTGCTCCGGGTTTTTGCCGCCCTGGTCGAAGAAGGCGGTGCCAGCCGCGCGGCTATCCGGCTGGGCGTCACCCAGCCGGCGGTCAGCGCTTCCCTTGCACGTTTGCGAGAGATCTATAGCGACCCGTTGTTTGAGCGCACAGGGCGCGGCCTGCGCCCGACCATGCGCGCAAGCGAGTTGTACCCCCTGGTCGAAGAAGCCATCAACCGCTGCAGGCTGGCCCTGGCCATGGCCTCCGACGGCCAGCAAGTGCAGGGCCGCACCCTCACCATCGGGCTCTCCGATGACAGTGAAATCGCCCTGGGGCAGAAAATTCTCTCGGTGGTGGAAGAGCGCCTGCCCGGGCTGCGCATCCTCTTCCGGCAAACCCACAGCGGCGTCGTACAAGACATGCTGATGGGCCACAAGATCGATCTCGCCATCTCCGCCGGAGGCTTGTCCTCGCACTTGATCACCCGCATCAGGCTGGGCCGCGGCAACTACCTGGGCATCGCCGATGCCCACAACACCGTCCCGGTGACCGCGGAGGATTACGCTCAGCGCCCGCACCTGCTGGTGTCGTCCGCAGGTTATGTCGGCATTGTCGATGAAGGCCTGAACAACGTCGGCCTGACCCGCACGATCAAGGCCTCGACCTCGCACTTCGCCGCCGTTCCCTTTCTGCTGGTGGGCTCCAAACTGATCACCACCGTGCCCACCCACGCCGCACGCGCAATGGAACGGATCAGTTCGCTGCAAACCTTCCCCTGCCCCGTGCCCATGCCTTCCTACGAACTTGAGATCGGCATGCGCGTGGGCAGCAAACACGACAACGCGTTGCAGATCGTCAAGTCACTGCTGCTGGATTCGATCAAGGAGCATTTCTTTCTGCAATGAAGGGCGAAGGCTTACGAACGTCTCAGAACGGACACTTGCTACAGCACCGCCACTAACCCCGGGGCATGTAATACAATCCCCGCCCCCGCCGCCTGAAGGATCAGCCATGTCCGTCACCAATCCCAAAGTCATCGATTTCTGGGGGATCTCCAAGGAGGCTCCCAACGACCTGCTACTGGTGATGACCGACCACCTCGAATGGGGCGACAAGGCGGAACAAGGCGAGCACTTGCTCGTGCTGCAAGAGAAAATCAACAGCTACATCGCCTTCATCGAAAGTGGCGAGATCTACACCGAGATCCCCGGCGCCTATGGCAAGTACCCGATCATCCGGGTCATTGGCTTGTATGAATTGCCCGCGCAGGCCGAGTACTTCATGGCCCGCGTGACCGAAACCCTGAATGACGTGGGCATTGGCTTCGAGTTCGAGCTCAGGGTCGACGAGAGGATTCGCAACATGTAAGCCGGGCCGGGCACGGCGCTGCCTCAGGCAGGCTTGATCACAGCCCGGTTGAGGGCAATCACATCCACATGCTCTTGGTGCGAGAAGTGCTCGATCACGTCTTGCAGGTGCACATGCTCCAGGCCATTGGCCGCCATGTCGGCTGAAGCGTTGATCAGGAACTCACCCAGTGCCCTGAGTGTGTCCGGCTCGGCGAGAATCGAAATTTCGTCCAGTTGAATGCGCTGGTCACTGCCAACTGCGGTGCCATGCACGGTGAATGTCTTCAGCTTTTTCAAAGGTTGAATGCCTGCGCCCGTAGGTGGTTCTTTAATTTTGGCCAAGCCCAGGGCCTGGCCGATAGTCGCTGTTGCCCCGACAGCCCGCAGCAGGCCGCACGCCCGCCGACGACGCTGCTAATACAGCCGGGAACGACTCTACAGCAACCCCAAACGCCTGCGCAGGCAAAGCACTTTCTCATGCCATGCTCTGATATGATTTTTTTCAATATCTTTGCAAATTGATTTTTATTGTGTCATTTATGACTGCACTGATCACAGGACAGATCCAGCGCGCCACCCCGGATGGCGGGTACCCGCTCCCCCCCCCAATGCCTTCCCAGGAGTCAACAATATGAACAAGACAGAACTTCTAGGTGCCCTGCTGCTATGTGCGTCCAGCTTCCTGGCTCATGCCGACGAAGACAGCCTGCGCATCGGTATCGAGGCCGCCTACCCGCCCTTCTCCTTCAAGACACCCGAGGGCAATGTCAGCGGCTTCGACTACGACATCGGCAACGCCCTGTGCGAAGAAATGAAGGTCAAGTGCCAATGGGTCATTCAAGAGTTCGACGGCATGATTCCATCGCTCAAGGTGCGCAAGATCGACGCCGTGCTGTCGTCGATGTCTATCACCGAAGACCGGATGAAATCCGTGGACTTCAGCAAAAAGTACTACCACACGCCTGGCAAGTTCGCGATGAAGGCCGGCAGCCTGATCAACGACCCGCTGCAGGACCTCAAGGGCAGGAAAGTCGGTGTGCAACGCGCCTCGACCTATGATCGTTTTGCCACCGAGCAACTGGAACCCGCCGGCGTCGTCGTGGTGCGCTACGCCTCACAGAACGAAGCCTTCCTCGACCTCGCCTCGGGGCGCCTGGACGCCACCCTGGCCGATATCGTCAACACCGATGAAAGCTTCATCAAGACCGCGGCGGGCCAGGGCTTTGCCCTCACAGGGCCTGATATCAACGATCCGAAGTACTTTGGCCGGGGCGCCGGGATCGCCGTGCGCAAGGGTGACAGCGCCAACCTGGCGCGCCTGAACGCGGCAATCGACGCGATTCGCGCCAACGGCAAGTACCAGCAGGTGATGGCCCGGTACTTCGCGTTCGATATCTACGGCGAGTAAGCCTTTCTCTGAGCCCCGGCGCCGCTGCTGGCTGGCGTCGTCTACGGCTTGTCTTGCGCGCCTTGTGGCGCGAGCTTGAGGAATTTCATCATGCTCCACGGCTACGGTTCGAGCATTCTCGATGGCGCCTGGCTGACCATCAACCTGGCGCTGACGTCCATGGCCCTGGCGATTGCCCTGGGCCTGATCGGCGCGGCCCTGCGCCTGTCACCGCTGAAATGGCTGGCAGTGCTCGGGGAAAGCTACACCACCCTGATTCGCGGTATTCCAGACCTGGTGCTGATCCTGCTGATTTTCTATGGCGGCCAGGACCTGGTGAACCGCCTGGCGCTGGCGCTCGGCTACACCCGCTACATCGACATCAACCCCTTTATCGCCGGGGTCTGCACCATGGGCTTCATTTTTGGTGCCTACCTATCGGAAACCTTTCGCGGCGCCTTCATGGCGATCCCCAAGGGCCAGGCCGAGGCCGGGCTGGCCTATGGCATGGGCGGTGCCCAGGTGTTCTGGCGAATCATGGTGCCGCAGATGGTGCGTTTCGCCATTCCCGGGTTCACCAACAATTGGCTGGTGCTGACCAAGTCCACCGCGCTGATCTCGGTGATCGGCCTGCAAGACATGATGTTCAAGGCCAAGAACGCAGCGGATGCCACCCACCAGCCCTTTACCTTTTTTCTCGCGGTGGCGGCGCTGTACCTGATGCTCACCAGCCTGTCCTTGCTGGTGCTGCGCTGCCTGGAAAAACACTACTCGGTCGGCCTCAAAGCCGCCGAACTGTAAGGGGAGCCACCCATGATGCTCGATTACCACCTGATCTGGGACAACCTGCCGCTGTACCTCAACGGCGCCCTGGTGACCCTCAAGGTCCTGCTGATTTCCCTGGCCCTGGGTCTGGCCCTGGCAGTGCCCCTGGCGCTGATGCGGGTGTCGCGCTCGCCGCTGATCAACGCGCCGGCGTGGCTCTATACCTATGTGATTCGCGGCACGCCGATGCTGGTGCAACTGTTCCTGATCTACTACGGCCTGGCGCAGTTCGAAGCGGTGCGCCAGAGCCTGCTCTGGCCGTATCTGTCCAGCGCGACCTTCTGCGCCTGCCTGGCCTTTGCGATCAACACCAGTGCCTACAGCGCCGAGCTGCTGGCCGGCAGTTTGCGCACCACCCCCGCAGGCGAGATCGAAGCCGCCAGGGCCATGGGCATGTCGCGCCTGACCCTGTACCGGCGCATTTTGCTGCCGTCGGCCTTGCGCCGAGCCTTGCCGCAGTACAGCAACGAAGTGCTGATGATGCTGCAAACCACCAGCCTGGCCTCCATCGTCACCCTGGTGGATATCACCGGGGCCGCGCGCACCGTCAGCTCACGGTTCTACCTGCCCTTCGAGGCGTTTATCACCGCCGCTCTCTTCTACCTGGTTCTGACCTTCATTCTGGTGCGTCTGTTCAAGCTGGCCGAGCGCCATTGGCTGGCGTATCTGGCACCACGCAAGCACTAAGGAGCTGCTATGGAGCACATTCAATACCCGTTGCCATGGAGTGCGTCGGGCACCGTACGCACACTGACGCTGTTTCGCTTTGGCAGTGGAACACGCAAGGCCTATATCCAGGCGTCCTTGCATGCCGACGAGTTGCCGGGGATGCGCGTCGCCGTCGAGCTCAAGCGCCGTCTCCTGGAGCTGGAGACACAGGGCCGGCTGACCGGGGTGATCGAACTGGTGCCCCTGGCCAACCCGATCGGTATCGCCCAGATGTTCCAGGCCACCCATCAGGGGCGCTTCGAGTTCTCCAGCGGCAAGAACTTCAATCGCGACTTCCCGGAACTGTTCGAGCCGGTTGCAGCAGAGCTGCAAGGGCAATTGGGCTCTGACGCCGAGGCCAACGTCACGCTGATCCGCCGCGCCATGGCCGAGACCCTCGCGGCCATGCCGGCCCCCGCCTCGGAACTCGACGGCCTGCGCCGCCTGCTGCTGCAGCACGCGCATGACGCCGACCTGGTGCTGGACCTGCACTGCGATTTCGAATCGATCATGTTGCTGTACGCCATGCCGCAACACTGGCCGCGCCTGCACTCACTGGCCGCGCGCCTCGGCGCCGGGGTCACCCTGCTGGCCGAGGATGCCGGCGGCAGCGCCTTCGACGAAGCCTGCGCGATTGTCTGGCTGCGCCTGGCAGAGCACTTTCCCGAGGCCAATATTCCCCTGGCGTGCGCCGCCACCACCATCGAATTGCGCGGCATGGCAGACACCGGACGCGAGCAATGCCTCGACAGCGCCGAAGCCATTCTCGGTTATCTGGCCGAGCAGGGCCTGATCAACGGCGACTGGCCGGCGACGCCGCCGAGCCATTGCCAGGCGCTGCCTTTTTCCGGCGCGCAGTATGCCTGCGCGCCCCATCCCGGCGTGGTGAGTTTCCTGCAACCGCTGGGTGCACAGGTCAAGGTCGGCGACCCGCTGTTCGAAGTCATCGATCCCTTGACCGACCGCCACAGCCTGGTCCGCGCCAGCATCGACGGCATTCTCTATGCCCGCGAACGGCTGCGCTTCGCCCAGCCGGGATTGTGGTTGGCCAAAGTGGCAGGTGCTACCCCCATTCGCCAGGGTCGCTTGCTCAGCGACTGATTCCAGAGAGTTCACAACATGTACAAACTTGAAGTTCAGGACCTGCACAAAAGCTACGGCGCGCACCAGGTGCTCAAGGGCGTCTCCCTGCAGGCACAGGCCGGTGACGTGATCAGCCTGATCGGCTCCAGCGGCTCGGGCAAAAGTACCTTCCTGCGTTGCATCAATCTGCTGGAGCAACCCAATGCGGGCACTATCCGGCTCAATGGCGAAGCACTGAAGCTGGTGGCCACTCCCCTGGGCGGGCTCAAGGCTGCCGAGCCCAGGCAGTTGCAACGCATGCGCTCACAGCTGTCGATGGTGTTTCAACATTTCAACCTCTGGTCACACATGAGCGCTCTGGAAAATGTCATGGAAGCCCCGGTGCAAGTGCTCGGCCTGAGCAAGCAGGAAGCGCGGGAGCGGGCCGAGCACTACCTGGACAAAGTCGGGGTGGCGCGGCGCATGAGCGCCTGGCCGGGACACATGTCCGGTGGCGAACAGCAGCGCGTAGCCATTGCCCGCGCACTGGCGATGGAACCGCAGGTCATGCTGTTTGACGAACCGACCTCGGCGCTCGACCCCGAACTGGTCGGTGAAGTACTGAAAGTCATGCAGGATCTGGCGCAGGAAGGCCGCACCATGGTGGTGGTCACTCACGAAATGGGCTTTGCCCGCGAGGTGTCCAACCAGCTGGTGTTCCTTCACCAGGGCCGCGTGGAAGAACGCGGCGCCCCACGCGAGGTACTGGCCAACCCGCAATCCGAGCGCCTGCAGCAGTTTCTCGCGGGAAGTTTGAAATAAGATCGCCACGCCGCGGTGCAGCACTGCCCTGACGAGCCCGGCCTCGGATACACTCCAGCCCACCTCGCCAGGGCACCAGGCACAGCCCTTCTTTCACCCTCAGGAACTGTCGAGCCGGACATGCCAAGTTCATCGAAAGACACCACGATCTATGCCGCACCGGTCATGCGCAAACTGACGGAAATCGTTGCCGAGCTGCCGCCGTCGCTGCGCAAGGTGGCGGACTTCATCCTGCGCCACCCGCTCAAGGCCGCGACGCTGACCATCGAGGAGATGGCTCACGAAACCTTGACCTCCCCCGCCGCCGTCAACCGCCTGGCCAAGGCACTGGACCTGGGTGGATACAGCGGCATGAAGGCCGAGCTGGTCGCCACCTTGCAGCAGATGGTGTCGCCGGTGGACAAGCTGCGCAACGAACTGGCGCTGCGCCCGGGCGGTGCGTTCGGCCTGCACGAGCAGTTGCAGAGCGCCAGCAGCAACCTGGCCACAGCCACGACCAGCAACCACGCTGACAGCTTCGATGCCTTCATCAGCCGCCTGACCACGGCACGCAAGATCTACATTCTGGGGTTTGGCAACAGCGTCTACCTGGCCGGCCTCGCCGCTGCGACCCTGATGCCCTTCTGCGCCGACGCCACGGCCATCAGCATGGAGGGTGGCAACGAAAACGCCGCGTACCGGCTCGCCGCGATCACGGATCAGGATGTGCTGCTGGCCATCTCCCTGCCCCGCTATTCCCTCGACACCCTGCAACTGGCGCGCTTTGCCAACGAACGCGGGGCAACGGTCCTGGCCATTACCGACTCCCCCGCCTCGCCACTCACCGCGATTGCCGAGCACACACTGTTTGCGCCGTGCGACCACCCGGTACTGACCAGTTCCAATATTGCCGTGCTGGCCTTGATCGAAGGCCTGGTCGCCGGTGTCATGGCGCGCAACGAAAAAGCGGTGAAACTGGCCACCGAGCTGACGGAAAGCGTGATGTCGTACCTGCACATTCCCAGCCACGGCAAATCGCTGAAAAAGTGAGGGCGGTGCGGTTTTGCCAGAAAGCCCGGTGCTGCACCCGACAGGCCCGAGCCAAGGTGCGCGGCGCCAACCCCCATCCAGGGTTGCGCCCCACGCGGCCTGCAGCGGCTCCCGCCCGCTCAAGCGGGGCAAGCGCCCTCAGCCCTCCTGCTGCAACCGCGCAATCAAGGTCTCGATAAAGAACGCCAGGCTCTGCGGCAACACCCGCTTGGGCATGGTCAGCACCTGAATGTCCCGATCGCCCAAGCGCGGGTTGGACAGCGGCACCGATACCAGCCCATCCATCCCCCGTCCCTCGCCACTGATGGCGCTGGCAAAGGCCACCGTATCGGACTGGCGCACAAACTCATGCAGGGCCCCGGAAAAGTTGCAGGTCATCACCTGATCGAAGCTCAGGCCGTCCATCTGGCACACCAGATCCAGCAGTTGCCGCTGGGTGGTGCCCTTGGGCGTCAAGGCCACGGGAAACGCCTGCACCTGCTCCAGTGACAGCACCCCGGCGCTGGCCAGCGGATGCCCGGCGCGCATCAGGGCGCGAATCGGCGAGCGGATCGAGTAGCACACGTTGACCCCCTCCACCGGCTCGGTGCTGAAGGTCAGCCCCACGTCCGCCTCTCCCCGGCGAATGCGCTGCACGCACTCGTGGGGCGAGATCACGTCCAGGCGGTACTCGGCTCCGGGCCGCAGGCGGTAATGCTCCAGCAGCACCCGGGGCAGGAAATACCGCGACAGGCCCTCGGTGGATACCAGGCGGATCACCTTGGCCCCCGGGTAACCCTCGCCCCGCAGTTCGGCGAGGATGTTCTCCTGTTCCAGCCAGGTGCGCCGGGCGTGTTCGGCCAGGGCTTCGCCAGCGGCGGTGAGTTGCATGCCCCGCGGGCGCCGCTCGAACAGCGCCACGCCAACGCTCTCTTCCAGCAGGGCGATCTGCCGGCTCACCGCGCTGGGGGCGATGTGCAAACGCTCCCCCGCCGCGGCCAGGGAGCCCGCATCGATCACCGCCAGAAAATACCGATAGTCCATCTGCATCCCCTTGCCAGGCATCCAATTTTTAGAATCATGCCTTCAAAAAACAGCAATATACAGATGCCTTTGCCAACTCCACCATGGGCCCGTTCCCCTTGCCCGACCGGAGTTGCAATGACCAAGCAAGCTGCCCTCGCCGGCGTTCGCCAGTACCTGGACGCCGGCCATTTTGAACAGGACCTGCGACGCCGGGTGGCGTTTCGCAGTGACAGCCAGGACCCGGCCCATGCCGATGAACTGCCGCGCTACCTGCTGGAGGAAATCCAGCCGCTGCTGCAACGCCTGGGCTTCGACTGCCACATGTTGGCCAACCCCGAGGCCGGTGGGCCGTTCCTGATTGCCACGCGCCTGGAAGACCCAGCCCTGCACACAGTGCTCAGCTACGGCCACGGCGACGTGGTGCCGGGTTACGCCGAGCAGTGGCGCGCGGGCCTGAATCCCTGGCAACTGACCCTGGAGGGCGAACGCTGGTACGGCCGTGGCACCGCCGACAACAAGGGCCAGCACAGCATCAACCTGACCGCCCTGGAGCAAGTGCTAAAGGCCCGCGACGGGCGCCTGGGCTTCAACCTCAAGCTGCTGTTCGAGATGGGCGAGGAAGCCGGTTCCCCGGGGCTGCGCCAGCTGTGCCAGGAGCAGCGCGAACTGTTGCGGGCCGATGTGTTCATCGCCTCCGACGGCCCACGGCTGAATCAAGCCCGACCGACGCTGTTCCTCGGCTCCCGCGGCTCGGCGCAGTTCCGCCTGGAGGTCAACACCCGGGACAAGGGCCTGCACTCGGGCAACTGGGGCGGGGTGATGAGCAACCCCGGCGTGGTACTGGCCAACGCCCTGGCCAGCCTGGTGGACCAGAACGGCCGCATCCGCTGCCGCGAACTGCTGCCGGCGAACATTCCCGACAACGTGCGCGCCGCCATCGCCGACCTGGAGATCCAGCGCGAGTCCCTGGGCCGCCCTCTGGACGAACACTGGGGCGAACCGGGGCTGACCCTGGGCGAGCGCCTGTTCGCCTGGAACACCCTGGAAATCCTCGCCTTCAGCACCGGCAACCCGCAAAAACCGGTGAACGCGATTCCGCCCCGGGCCGTGGCCTTCTGCCAATTGCGCTTTGTCCTCGGCACGCCCTGGCAGCAGCTGGAAAGCCTGCTGCGGGCGCACCTGGATCGCGAAGGTTTCAGCCAGGTGGAGATCGTCATGGAGCGCTGCTCCCCGGCCACCCGCCTGGACCCGGACAACCCCTGGGTCAGGTTCGCCAAGACCTCGATTGCAGGTAGCAGTGCGCAGCGCCTGGCGCTGTTGCCGAACCTGGCGGGCACCCTGCCCAACGACATCTTCGCCGAAGTGCTGGGGCTGCCGACCCTGTGGATTCCCCACTCCTACCCCGGCTGCTCGCAGCACGCCCCGGACGAACACCTGCTGCTGCCGGTGATTCGTGAAGGCCTGGAGATCATGACGGCCCTGTTCTGGGACCTGGGGGACCTGCCCCGGACCTGAGGCCATCGCTTACCCCGCCCGGCCCTGGCCGGGCACCTGTCGCTCAAAATCCAACAATAAGCAGGAGCGTCCTGTATGACAGCGTTAGCCACCACCTCGACCGCGACCCGGGTCGAACCCAAGGCCCTGTGGAAACCCATAGGCGCCGCCCTGATCGGCAACACCCTGGAGTGGTTCGACCTGTCGATCTACGCCTACTTCGCCCTGACCATCAGCCAGGTGTTCTTTCCCACCACCGACCCGACCTTCTCCCTGCTGCTGGCCTTCGCCACCTTCGGCATCTCGTTCCTGATCCGCCCCCTGGGCGCGGCGGTACTGGGCTCCTACGCCGACCGCCGGGGCCGCAAGAAGGCCCTGACCCTGTCGATCCTGATCATGCTGACGGGCACCCTGCTGATCGCCATCATGCCCAGCTACGCCACCCTGGGCCTCGCCGCGCCGATCGGCATCCTCCTGGCCCGGCTGCTGCAAGGCTTCTCCGCCGGTGGCGAGTTCGGCACCTCCACCGCCTTCATGCTGGAACACGCGCCGCCGCGCACCCGGCACTTTGTCGCCAGCCTGCAATTCGCCAGCCAGGGTTTTGGCGTAGTCATCGCCTCGACCTTCGGCTACTTCCTGACCAAGCACCTCGATGCCCAGCAGATGCTCGACTGGGGCTGGCGCGTGCCGTTCTTCTTCGGCCTGCTGCTGGGCCCGGTGGGCCTGTACATCCGCCGTACGGTGGACGAGTCGCCGGACTTCAAGGCCAGCGAACCGGGGGAACGCCCTTTGCGCGAAGTGCTGGTGACCCAGAAGACCCTGCTGCTGATCGCCATGGGCACCCTGGTGGTGTCGACCGCCTCGAACTACATGATCCAGTACATGCCCTCCTACGCCGCCACCCGCCTGAACATCGCCCAGTCCTCGGGCTTTTTGGCGACCCTTACCGGCGGCCTGATCCTGACCATCATCACGCCCATCGTCGGCTACCTGTCCGGCCATATCGGTCGCCTGAAAATCATGCTGGCAGCGGCGGTGGTCTATGCCGTGGCGATCCTGCCGGCGTTCTTCTGGCTCAACAGCCGCCCCAGCGCCAGCTCCCTGCTGCTGGTGGTGGCGCTGATGGCCCTGATCAAGGCGGTGTACTTCGCCCCGCTGCCGTCGCTGATGGCGGACATCTTCCCGGTGCGCACCCGGGTCACCGGCATGTCCCTGAGCTACAACCTGGGGGTCACGATCTTCGGCGGTTTTGCCCCCGTGATCGCCACCGGCCTGATTGCCCTGACCGGCTCGCCACTGGCACCCAGTTTTTATCTGATGCTGGCAGCCTGTTTGAGTATTGGTGCAATTTTGATGGCGGGGAGAAAACTCAAGTTGCAGTGAGGCTGGATGCATCGGCTGAGGTTCTTGCCACTCCGTCACCCAAGGGCAGCGTAGGGGTAACGGACTTCACCGTGCAGGACTGATGCCCCAGCTGACATTCAACACACGCAGACGGATGAAAGAGTGCGCTGACTCTTTAATAGAGAAATGTTCCTTGAGCGTAAGCCTGCCAAAGGCGGTGTATAAAACCGCTATCGACCTGGTGCTTGAATGCCTGCGCGATCAGGCCAAAATCATCCGACACATAGCCTGCAAGATCCGGATTGCCAGTGATCTGATAGACCTTCTTGAAGGCAGCCTCTCTGACTTGCCTGATGGATTCATCTTCAGGCGGACATGACGAAAGCACTTGTTCATAGCTAGCGCTCCACGCGCTGGCAAACTCGATGCCATCCCGTGAATCCAACCTGGCATCCCAGTCAGTGTTCTCCTGGAAAATCAGCTCAAGAAAAACACCGTCATTTATCCTGGAGAGTATTTCACTCAGCCCCATCATCCCAGCCCATCTCCTTGAACCACTTCTCGATCAGCTCTAGCGCTTGCAATGGCGCGACACTTCCACCGAAGAGGAGCAGCCATGAAAACGCAGGGCAACCGGCAATTAATAAACACCTCTGGCATTTATTGTTAAATAGCTTGTTTATAGAGACCCGTGAGAAACCCTGGAAGACCATCACTGATCATGTACATATTGCTTGCGCTGGGCTCCTCACCTTCATCTGCCTCGGTCTCATGATCCCAGAAGAATATCTCCGGGGAGTTATTGTCCAATCTGATTAATACAAGATTGCCCCCGGGGTCGTGGGCAATAGGCAAGAACCCATTGCATACAAGCAGAAGCCTTGTAGTGTGCGCACCACACGCTATGCCCTTCGACCTCGGTCATTTCCTGCGGTGTGCCAGGTCCGGGCATGGATCAGGTGGCTTTCGCAGGATCAAAAATCCTCAAGGCACAAAGTTCAAAACCTCTTTCGCATAGTTCTTCCAATCAGGAATACGGGAGGACTTAAAGTACTGTTCAAGCTCCTTACTCCCCCGCCTAGCCACTATGAGGTCCACAAGATTGATCAAGAGAAAGGCTTTTGAATACCCGTGACACTTGACCAGCACGCTGGGCTCGTAGCCTTCCTGCTCCACATCCTGGTCTTTTTTGGCAAGTTTATTGATTGAGAATTTCAATAAACCCTCTCCATCATTCAAAGCTTCCTGTATTTCTTTATACGACACGCCAGACAAGGCAATCCTTCTGGCGTCTATTGCAGCCATTACATCTTCATACTCTTGAAAAATCTCAATCCCTGCAGCGGACTTAATGGCATTCACTATAGATTCATACTTTTCACAAAATATGATCGATTTGATTTCCTGAATGTGATCCAGCATCTATCGACTCCTTTTAATATCCGTATCAAATCCGAACTTGATGACTGCTTCACATCCCCAAAGATCGGGCAGTCGGTCTGATCATCGGAAAACACCAGCATTTGATGATCGAGACTGTGCTCATGGTGCCAGCAGGTCATGTGCTTGCCGTTGTCGCCAAATCCAACATCATCGATCGGGCCGTGAATACCCTCACCGTTGAGGCCGAACGGCAACAACGCCAGTTGCTTGAGCAGGCGTTCCAGATCGATATCCGTGCCATACCTGGACCGGAACATTTGACATCACTGCTGGACAATCCAGCGCTCAAACTCGGCAGCCTGCGAAGGGCAATTGGTGTCCTTGATCCAATGGATTTCCGTCTCCGGGTCGAGAGTGTCTGTCACCGAGAAAGCGAAAATGACGCCAGCCAACTCTGTCTGGCGCAACTCTTTAAGGGCGTCGACGCACAGGCCAAAAACAGCATCGCGATACTGTTTGAAGTCGGGCCCTTCCGAGACCGACTCACAGGAGCGCCGCATATCCTCGGATATGTCCGCAAAAAACTCCTCGCCAAAGCCCTCATGACTCCATTCGCCGGGACTCCACTTGAAATAGACGGGATCTTCAGGGTACTTGGCCTGCATCTTCGCCAGGTGGGTTTTGCAGTTGAGCGATACAGACAGGGAGGTTGCGTCCGCGTCGGAGTACAACGCAAAGCCGCACACTTCAGACTCGGGCATTTGCATTGTAAACTTCGCTATCACCTGACGAGAGGCCGCGACAACTCGGCGGTGAAATTCAGCGGCATCAAAAACAACCATGATGCTATTCCTTATGGCAACACGTTGATTGTTTCGCCAGCACCGTGCCGGCGCATTTTTCGTAAAGCCAAGACCCTATCCGCAGCGTTCCCGGCGCTGCCAGTAACCGTCCTGGCCAAGGCTTCACACACTCGCCCGGTATTTTGCGCGGTACGCGCCTCACAGCACCAGTCCTTCGACGCCGGACCTTATCGCAGCCTTCGGTAGCGGCGCTTGTCGGCTACTGCACCGGCAAAAAATTCATCAGCAGCAGGCTCTGCGCATAATTGAACCCCACCCGCCGGTAGCGCTCATCGAGAATCTGCGTGAGCAAATCCAGGCGCGCGACGATCTTGCCGAACTCCACGGCAAAACTCAGGTTGCTGCCCTCCTCGGAAATCTCGTTGGAGAACAGCAACAGCACCCCATTGGCATCCTGGCGCTGGCTCAGCAGCCAGGTGGCCTTCTCGATATTGCGCGCGGCGTTGCTGATGAACTGCGGGTCGATGGTATCGGTCATGTAGAACTCGGTGCGCCCGCCATGGGCGGTCACCAGCATGCTGCCAATGGCATAGATGAACGCCCCCACCCGATCGCCCTGGAACTCCGGGCTCAGGGAATAGCTCAGGGCCGCCAGGTCGCGACGATCCCCCAGGGCCGGCAGCGGCTGGCGCTTTTCGATGGCATTGCGGATCTCGCGCTGGGCCGTGGTGCCATCGGGGAACCCCGACTTGCGCCACTGGCTGGGGTTGCGCAGGTAGAGCTTGCCCATCAGCAGGTACAGGCTCTGCAGGTTGTCGCGCATGCCGATGGTGGCCATGCGATCGACGCTGGTCTGGAAGAATTCGTCAGGCTTGCCTTCACGAAACTGTTTGGCGATATCGCGCCCTTGCTGCTGGGTACAGGCCGTGGCGCCAAGCATCAGCAGCGCCACCAGGAACAGGCGCTGAAATCGGGTTTGCATCATGCAAGAAGAGGGAGCGTAGGCCATCGGCACCGGGTCGGAATTCACGGGCTGCGGCGGGGATCGGCGCGGCCAGGCCTGGTGATAGAACGCAAAACTGTAAAAAAGTGCGATGGCCGCGGCCGGCCATCGCCAAATCGCTCGTTTACGAGCGTCGCAACTGACCGGGGGACACGATGATCTTGACGTTGTGCTCCTTGTTGTTGACCAGTTCCTCGAAGCCCTGGCCGACAATCTCTTCCAGCTGGATGCGCCCGGTCACCAGGGGCGAAATATCCAGCCGGCCATCGGCGATGAAGGCGATCACATCGGCGAACTCACCGTTGTAGGCCAGGGCCCCCAGCACCGTTTTCTCGGTGGCCACCAGCTCGAAGAAGTTGAACTCGCTGGGCTCTTCGAATATCCCCACCATCACGCACTTGCCGGCCTTGCGGATCAGGTCGATGGCCAGCTTGGCGGTGTGCTTGTTGCCGATGCATTCAAAGCTGACATCGGCCCCCAGCCCGCCGGTCAGGCGCTTGACCTCGGCCAGGGCATCGCACTCCTTGGGGTCGAGCACGTGGGTCGCGCCCACCTCCAGGGCCTTGGCCTTGCGCGCGCCGGACATTTCCAGGGCGATCACCTGGGCCGCGCCGGCGGCCTTGGCGCACATGATGGTGCACAGGCCGATGGTGCCGGCGCCGACCACCACCACGTTCTGCCCCAACAAACTGCCGGCTTTTTTCACCGCGTGCATGCCCACCGCCAGCGGCTCGATCAGCGCTCCGGCCTCGGCGGGAAAGTTGGCCGGCAAGGCGTACAGCAGGTTGGCCGGCACGTTGACCAATTCGGCGAAGGCGCCGTTGTTCATCAGCCCGGTAAAGGCCAGGTTTTCGCAGATGTTGTACAGCCCGTGGGTGCAGTAGTAGCAGGTGCCGCAGTGCTGGCAGGCGTCGGCGGCCACTGGCTGACCAACGCTGAAACCCTGGACCCCTTCGCCCAGGGCGACGATTTCGCCGCAGAACTCGTGGCCGAGGATGCACTGGCCCTTGATCCCGGTCAGCGGGTGCGGTGCGTCCACCGGAATGAACACCGGCCCGGCCACGTATTCGTGCAGGTCGGAACCGCAGATGCCGCACCAATCGACGCGGATCTGCACCCAGCCGGCAGGCGGCGCGTCGGGCAGCGGTACGTCTTCGACGCGGATATCGTGGCGGCCGTGCCAGACCGCGGCACGCATGCTGGGAACAGGCTTGAGGGAAACACTCATCTTGGCTTCTCCTTATTCTTGTAGAGCTGCGACGGCCCCCTGGCCGCCGCAGAACACCTCAGTGCTGCTGGATAAAGTCGAGGATCAGGCGGTTGACCTGCTCCGCCGCTTCCATCTGCAGCATGTGCCCCTGCCCCGGCAGCACCTCGATCTGCGCCTTGAGATCGGCGCTGTGGCTCACCGGAATGATCCGGTCGTCGCTGCCCCAGATCACCAGCACCGGCTGCGGGCCGTCCTGCACCACCGGGCGCAGGTCGGCCTGCTGGCGGCCGTCGGCAAACAGGTTGCCGGCCAACTGCCCGAGGGCCGCCTGCACCCCTTCCAGGCGCTTGTACTTGAGCATGTCGTCGAGCATCTGCCGGTTCACCAGCTCGGCGTTGGAGAACAGCTGCACCAACTGCGGCTTGAGCGCATTGCGGTTGCTGGCCTCGACAAAACCTTGCAGGTAGTCGCCGTTGATCTCGCGGCCCAGCCCGGCGCTGCCGATCAGGGTCAGGGAACGCACGCGGTCCGGCGCCAGCCGCGCGGTGTTGAGGGACACCGCGCCGCCCATGGAGTGGCCCACCAGATGGGCCACGGGAATCTCCAGGTGATCCAGCAGCGCCAGCAGCACCTGGCTCAACTCGTCCAGGTCGCCCCGTTGCAGGGCCTTGGTCGATTCGCCGTGGCCCGGCAGGTCGAGGGCGATCACCCGGCGCCCGGCGGCCAGGGCTTCGTGGTTGAACAGCCAGTTGTTGAGGTCGCCGCCAAAGCCGTGCACCAGCAGCAGCGGCGTGCCACCTTCACCGCGCTCGAAATAGCGGATCAGGCGGTCGCCCAGTTCGACCTTCTGCGGCGCCGGGCCGCTGTCTTCGTCGGCGCTGTCGCCGGGCACGAAGCTGGCCTGGAACTGCTCGATCACCGCGTCGATCTCGGCGTCACTGGCTTCGCCATCGACCACGATGCCCAGCAGCGCGCCCACCGCCAGGGTCTCGTCCTGGCGGGCGATCTGCCGGCGCAGGATGCCGGAGAACGGCGCCTCGACGCTGCTGGAGATCTTGTCGGTCTCCACGTCCAGCACTTCATCGCCCTTGCTGATGCTCTGGCCTTCTTCCTTGAGCCAGGCATCGACCCGGCCCTCGGTCATCGACAGGCCCCACTTGGGCATGGTCAGGGTATGGATCTGGCTCATCAGCGGCTCCACTCGATCACGGTTAACACGGCTTTTTCGATCTTCGCCGCGTCGGGGATGTACAGGTCTTCCAGGGCGTCGGAGAACGGCACTGGGGTGTGGGGCGCGGTGACCATTTCAATCGGCGCCTTGAGGGAGGCGAAGGCTTTCTGCGCCACCAGGGCCGAGATGTCGGTGGCCATGGAGCAGCGCGGGTTGGCTTCGTCGATCACCACCAGGCGCCCGGTCTTCTCCACGCTTTCGAGGATGCTGTCTTCATCCAGCGGGCTGGTGGTGCGCAGGTCGATCACCTCGCAGTCGATACCGCGCCCGGCCAAGCTGCGGGCCGCGTCCAGGGCGGTATTCACCGTGCGCCCGTAGGACACCAGGGTCACGTCCTTGCCGTCGCGCAGGAAGTTGGCCTCGCCGAAGGGAATCGCGTAGGACTCCTCCGGCACTTCGCCCTGCAGGCTGTAGAGCAGCTTGTGCTCGCAGAAGATCACCGGGTCGTTATCGCGGATGGCCTGGATCAGCAGGCCCTTGGCGTCGTAGGGCGACGAGGGGCAGACCACTTTCAGCCCGGGGATGTGGGTCCACAGCGAGGTCAGCATTTGCGAGTGCTGGGCCGCGGCGCGCAGGCCGGCGCCGACCATGGTGCGGATCACCAGCGGGGTCTGGGCCTTGCCGCCGAACATGTAGCGAAACTTCGCCGCCTGATTGAGGATCTGGTCCAGGCAGCAGCCGGCGAAGTCGACGAACATCAGCTCGCACACCGGGCGCACGCCACGGGTGGCGGCGCCGACTGCGGCGCCGACGTAGCCGATCTCCGACAGCGGGGTGTCCAGCACCCGCCCGGGGAATTGATGGTAGAGGCCCTTGGTCACCCCGAGCACGCCGCCCCAGGCGTCGTTGTCGCCGGGGGCGCCGGCGCCGCCCGCCACGTCTTCGCCCATGATGAACACGCTGGGGTCGCGCCGCATTTCCTGGGCCAGGGCTTCGTTGATGGCCTGCTGGTAACTGATTTTTCTCGCCATGATGGTGGTCTCTTGTTGTTCTATGGGGCGTTATGGATAAGCGACGTAGACGTCGCTGAGCAGGTCGGCGGGGCTCGGCTTGGGGTCGGTCTTGGCCTTGCGCACCGCGTCTTCGATCAGCGCTTCCACATCCGCATCGATCTGGTCCAGCTGGCTGGCCTGCACCAGGCCCGAACGGGTGGTGCGCTCGCGGAACTGCATCAGGCAGTCGTTGTGCTCGCGGTAATGCTTGACCTCATCCGGCGCGCGGTAGGTCTGGGCGTCGCCCTCGAAGTGGCCGTAGTAGCGGGTCAGCTTGACCTCGATCAGCGACGGCCCCTCCCCGGCCCGGGCCCGCTCCACGGCGGCGCCGGCAGCTTCGTGCACGGCGAAGAAATCAAAACCGTCCACCGTCACCCCGGGCATGCCGAAACCGGCGGCGCGGTCGGCGATGTGGTCGCACGCCACCGACCAGTTGGAGGCCGGAGCTTCGGAGTAGCTGTTGTTCTCGGCGATGAACAGGCACGGCAGGTTCCACACCGAGGCCATGTTCATGGCCTCGAACACCGCGCCTTCGTTGGAGCCGCCGTCGCCGAAGAACACCACCGACACACCGTCGGTGCCTTGCAGCCGCGCGGCCAGGGCCGCGCCCACCACCAGCGGCGCGCCGGCACCGACGATGCCGTTGGCGCCGAGCATGCCCTTCTCGAAATCGGCGATGTGCATGGAGCCGCCCTTGCCCTGGCAGACCCCGGTCTTCTTGCCGTAGATCTCCGCCATCATCCCGAAGACGTCCACACCCTTGGCGATGCAATGGCCGTGGCCCCGGTGGTTGGAGGCGATGCAGTCGTCGTCCCGCAGGTGGGCCATGACCCCGGCGGCCGAGGCTTCTTCCCCGGCATAGAGGTGGACGAAACCGGGGATCTCGCCGGTGGCGAATTCCACGTGCAGGCGTTCTTCGAATGCGCGGATGGTGCGCATCACCCGGTAGGCGTGGAGCAACTGGTCAGTGGTCAGGGGTGTCGACATTTTTATTCTCCAGGGTGTCTTCGGACTGAAGGTTCACGGGGTGTTGCCGGTGATCACGGTCGATGGCCAGCAGGCGCTGGCGCGCCGCGTGTTCCAGGACCGCGTTGACGTCAATGCTCAGCGGGCCGCCGGCATCCAGGGTGACCGTGGGCCGGTCGTGGGGGTTGAACTCGATCTCGCGCTCGCCATCCAGGGCCAGGGTGCCGGCGTTCAGGCACATGGGCTGGGGCACATCGGGTTGCAGGTAGCCGGCCTCCAGCACCCCGCAGCCCTGCAGCAGGCCGGGAGCCAGGGGCACCAGCAGCGCCTCGGGGGATTGCGGGTCCAGGCGCATCCAGGCGCCGTGGGGTTCCTGGCGAGTCACCGGCAGCCACAGCCCGCAGAGCGCGGAAATGCCGATGGACTGCGGTTCGGCGAAGGTCACGAAGACCTCGGCCAGATCACTGGCGCGGCTGATGGCCCGGGCGCCGACAAAGGCCAGGGGCGACACCGCCACATCCACCAGGGCCACCTCGCACAGGCCTCGGGTCGGTTCGCGCACCAGCAGGCGCTTGTTGCGCCGCAGGGCGATCTCGGCGGGCACCCGGCCGCTGGCGTAGAGCCCGCCGGCCAACCCGGCGCTGGTGGCTTCGCGCAGCTCCGGAAAGGCGTTGTTGGTGCCGGTGGACAGGGTCAGCAGCGGAATGTCGCCAACCTCGGCGGCCACCGCCTTGTGGGTGCCGTCGCCACCGAGCACGGCGATCAGCGACACCCCGCGCTCGGCCATCCAGCGCGCTGCCTGGCGGGTGTCCTCGACGCTCTGGCGCAGGGTCAGGTCGAGGAACTCCAGGGCCGGCCAGTACTGCTCCCGGGCCTGGCGGCTGCGGCTGTTCTTCTGCACCGCGGCGGCGATGCCGGTCATGTCGGTGGGCATCAGCACCTGCTCGATGCCGGTGGCGCCGAAGGCCGCCAGCAGGCGCTGGATCACCGAGACCTTGTCGGTACTGGAGAACAGGCCGGCGTTGGCGGTGAGGCGGCGCACATCACGGCCCGAAGCCGGGTTGGCGATGATGCCGACGGTGAGGGGGCGGCGGTTCATGGGCTCACCGCGGGCGGAGCACAGGCAGGAGAAAACATCGGGCACCTCGTTCTTATTCTTCGATGGGCCAGTCGGCGCGGGTTGCCAAGGGCTGGTTGCCAAGAGCCAGAGCAAGGCCGGTGCCAGTTATGGAAAAACCGCTGCAAAGGCCCGTGTCAGAGCGGCTGTTGCACTCGCCTGCAGGTGTCGGGAAGCCCTGCGCCTGAGACGTTGCATGTCAGGCTGCACGGGGCCTTGGCGAGACCCTGAGACGTTGCGTCTCAGCGCCCCCACGGCGCCGCCCGGTGCTTGTCGGGAGCCGCGGATCGGCGCTTAATGCGCCCACAACGATAAGAAGCTGCAACCGGAGGCCTTCATGCTTTCCGCACATTCAAAAGCCCATGTGGACTGCGTCAGCCGGGTCCTGAAAAACGCCGATCACCTGCCCCAGGCGCCGGTGCCGAGCCTGATCCTCGATTCCTGGCGGCGCTCCATGGAGCAGCACCAACTGGACCCCGGCTCGCTGCAGGGGCCGCGCATTCTGTCCGAAAACGTGCTCAAGGAATGCCGCGAGCGTTCCGAGCTGTTCCTGCGCATCGCCAGCGAAGAAGTGGCCCGCCTGCATGGCCGGGTGCGCGACGCCGACTACTGCGTGCTGCTCACTGACGCTCAGGGCCAGACCATCGACTACCGGGTGGAATCGACCCTGCGCAACGACTGCCGCAAGGCCGGGCTGTACCTGGGTACCTGCTGGTCGGAGGGTGAAGAAGGCACCTGCGGCGTGGCGGCGGTGCTCACCGCGCGCACGCCGATCACCTGCCCCAGGCGCCGGTGCCGAGCCTGATCCTCGATTCCTGGCGGCGCTCCATGGAGCAGCACCAACTGGACCCCGGCTCGCTGCAGGGGCCGCGCATTCTGTC
>Ga0157371_10000478_pt1 | contig 49108 bp, 48 predicted proteins | sample C45metaG_FD_113462 | JGI IMG/M metagenome (GOLD analysis project Ga0157371, IMG submission 113462) | Corn rhizosphere microbial communities from Kellogg Biological Station, Michigan, USA - C4-5 metaG | ecosystem: Host-associated > Plants > Roots > Rhizosphere > Soil | place: USA: Michigan... | reverse complement strand
CCTGACCGCCAAGTTCGAGGCGATCTGGGGCGTTCATCCGCAGAACCAGGATTTGTTCGATGGCATCAATCAGGGCCTGCGCTGGCTGAAAGCGACGGATCAGATCCGCCCGATCCTCGCCAAATACGGGATCAAGAACCCTGACTACCTTGTGCCTCCGGCCAAGGATCCGCGCATCGGCGTCGACCGTGACGAGAAGGGCAACCTGATCGGGCCGTTCGAACATCCGCCGCGTGATTTCAGCCAGGCCTTTGCCTGAGTCGAGGATATAGCTCATGGCTGAATCAACCCCACTGGTGCGCATCGAGGGACTCTACAAGTCCTTCGGCAACCTGGACGTGCTCAAAGGTATCGACCTCAGCGTGCAGCAAGGTCAGAAGATCTCGCTGATCGGCCCCAGCGGGTCGGGCAAGACCACATTGCTGCGGTGCGTCAATTACCTGGAAGAGCCGACCAAAGGCGACATTTACATCGATAACGAACTGATCGGCCAGCGACTGGTGGGCACCCGCAAAGTGCCCATGAGCGACAAGGAGCTGGCGCGCATGCGCACCGAAATCGGCATGGTGTTCCAGCGCTTCAACCTGTTTCCACACCTGTCGGTGCTGGAAAACATCATCCTCGGCCCGCTCAAGGTGCAACAGCGCAGCCGCGCCGAAGCCGTTGAACTGGCCGAGGACCTGCTGAACAAGGTGGGCATGTTCGCCAAGCGCGACGTGTTCCCGGAACAGCTTTCGGGTGGGCAACAGCAACGCATCGCCATCGCCCGGGCATTGGCGATGCGGCCCAAGTTGATGTTGTTCGACGAAGCCACCTCGGCGCTCGACCCGGAGCTGGTGGGTGAAGTACTGGGGGTCATGCGCAAGCTGGCGGAGGAGGGCATGACGATGATTATCGTGACCCACGAAATGCACTTCGCTGAAAGCGTCTCCGATCAAGTGATCTTCATGGCCGACGGCAACATCGTCGAACAGGGACCGCCCCGGCAGATCTTTCGCGAGAGCCAGATCGAACGCACCCGCTCCTTCATTCGTGCCGTGCAGGAGCATTGATCGATGTTCGATTCCATTGCCCTGCACAAAGCCATCGACATGCTCCCGTACTTTTTGAATGTGCTGGGCCTCGGTGCAGTGACGACGATCGGCCTGACGGCGGCAGCGTTTGTGGTGGCCACGTTGTTGGGATTTTGCCTGGCGTTGATGCGTCTTTCCCGCAGCCGGGTGTTAAGCCTGGTGGCGAGCGTCTACCTGGAGATTTTTCGCAACGTACCGATCCTCACCCAGCTGTTCATCCTGTACTTCGGGCTGACCTACATCGGCATCACCTTGCCGGCGATTGGTGCGGCGATCATCGGTTTTGGTCTGAACGGCGCGGCGATTCTGTCGGAGGTGTTCCGTTCAAGCATCCGCACCATCGATCGCGGGCAAAGCGAAGCGGCGTATTCCATCGGTATGACCCGTTCCCTGGCGATGCGCATCATCGTGCTGCCCCAGGCGTTCAAGGTGGCGATACCGGGGATGGCCAACTTCGCCATCGGTTTGCTCAAGGACACCTCGCTGGCTTCGGCAGCGGCGGTGCCGGAGTTGACGTTCAAGGCGCGGATGCTGGTCAGCGAAACCTACCAGACCAACCTGATTTACTTTTTGTTGGCGACCATTTACCTGGTGTTGAGCCTGGTGCTGTCCCACTGGGCGGCGCGTACCGAACGCCGTCTCAAAGTGGTCAAGGAGAACTGATATGGGTTATGGCGAGTTGTGGGAAGCAACCCATGTCGAATTGCTGGCCGCGGCCTGGGCCACGCTCCAGTTGGCGTTCGGGGCACTGGTCATCGGCTTGATCGTCGGTTTGCTGGTGGCGCTGGCACGTTTGTCGAACAGCCGGCCATTGCGCCGTGCGGCGCTTATCTACATCGAGGTATTTCGCGGCACCCCGGCGCTGGTGCAACTGTTCATCGTCTATTTCAGCCTGACCGAAATCGGCGTTCAGTTCAGTTCGTTCCAGGCGGCGATGATCGGGTTGGGACTGAATGCGGCGGCTTATTTGTCGGAAATCTACCGCTCGGGTCTGGAGGCGGTGCCCAAGGGGCAGGTGGAAGCGGCGAAGGCGATTGGCATGCCTCATCTGAAAGTGTTGCGCTGGGTCGTGTTGCCCCAGGCCATTCGGATCGTGCTGGCGCCGATCGGCAACGTCGCGATCTCGCTGTTGAAGGACACTTCAGTGGCCTCGCTGATCGCGGCACCCGACCTGATGTTGCGGGCTCAAGACTTGAGTTCCGTGTACTTCATGCCGCTGGAGATCTACATCCTCGTCGGCGCGATTTATTTTGCGCTGTGTTATCCGCTGTCTCTGGGCGTGCGATTGCTGGAGCGCAAGACGCGACACTGATCAAACATCCCCCAAAAAAGGTTCTTCACGGATTACCGGGAAAGACGCTCTTGATCTTTATGAAAAAGAACTCGCTATCCCGGTAACCATCCACGGCAACGAACGCGGCGCCCGGTTGCTGGAACGTCTGGTCAGCAAGGTCTATATAGACCCCGATAAGTACTGGGCAAGACAGCTTTACTAAAGCTTTCACGCCTCGTTCACGTTTTGTTAAGGATTCGCTTCGTATGCTCGGGGTCAGCACTCCCTCCCCGGTCTCCGAAAGCCCATGTCGCGCTCTACTTCCTCACTGTTCTTGCTCGCTGCGCTGCTGTTTTTCTTCGCCCTGGGCAATCACCAACTGCAAGGTTCCACCGAGGCGCGAGTCGCCGGCATTGCCATGGAGATGCACCTGGACAACGACTGGGTGACACCCCGCCTGTTCGGTGAACCCTTCCTGGAAAAACCACCCCTGAGCCTGTGGCTCGACGCCGGGGCTATCGGCGCATTCGGCGGCACGCCGTGGGCGGTACGCCTGACCTCGGCCTGTGCCGGTTTGCTCAGCGTGATGCTTTTGTTCGCGATGCTGCGACGCTTAGGCCGGCCAACAGTCCTGGCCTGGACCGCAGCATTGCTGTTGGCGACCATGGCCAGTTACTGGAGCAATGTGCGTGGCGTCGGCGAAGACGCGTTGCTCGCCCTCGGCGTGACGCTGGCACTGCTGGCGTTCTTCCAGGGACATCGACAATCGAGTCCCGGCAACGCGTTGTTGTTTGCCCTGGGCATCGCCATCGCCACCTTGAGCAAAGGCATCCTGGGACTGGCGATGCCAGGGGTGGTGATCTTCGCCTTTTTGCTGGCCGAAAGCTTGATGGACAAGCGCCTGTACCTCTCGCACTGGCTACGTCCGGGGCTGCTGACACTGCTGGGATTGCTGCCCTTGATGATCTGGCTGGCGCTGCTGTATCAACGCGGCGGCACCCAGGCCGTGACGCAAGTGCTGTTGACCAACAGCGTCGGACGCTTCAGTGGCTCCTTCGAGGAAGCCGGTCATTACGAACCGTTCTACTACTACCTGGCCAAACTGCCCGAGGCGTTTTTGCCCTGGAACATTCTGGTGTACCTGGGGTTGTGGCATTTCCGCAAAAGCCTGATGGCAAATCGTTACCTGTTGTTCTTCACCCTATGGATACTGGCGCAGTTCGTCATGCTGACGCTGGCTTCAAGTAAACGCACGGTCTACCTGATGTCGCTGACGCCGGCGGCGGCCGTCATCGCCGCCGAGTACGCGAGCGTCCTTTACGCAAAACTGAAGGCTCGGCAAAACGTTTCCAACCTGGCAGCCAGCGTTACCCGCCATCGCTGCAGCGTCGCGTTTGTCACGCTGGCGGTGGTGATCGGCGGCTACCTCGGCGCCGCACAATGGGCGCTACCCCACGCCGACCGCACATTGTCGTTCCTGCCACTGACCGAGCAGATACGGACCCTGCAAGCCAACGGTCAGCAAGTCGCGCTGTATCAAGCCAACGAACGCCTGGGCGGCGCCAGCGTGTTCTATACCCACCGCGTGCTCAAAGGACTGGATACCGAGGCGCAGTTGCATGAGTTTCTGAAGGCTTCGCCCTCCAACGTGGCGGTCATGGCTGCCGATGCCGAACCGCCCGAGCCCTTGAAAGTGCTCAAATCCATGACGGTCGGGAAACAGGATTACTACTTCGTCGGGCAATAAAAAACAGCGCTGACGAACACTCAGCGCTGATCTCTTGCAACCTTGCAGTACGTGCGGTGGCTTTACAGCAAGGGAATGCTGTAGCTCACGATCAAGCGATTCTGATCCTGGTCACGCGCCGCTTCGCTGTTGGACTTGCCGTTGCGCCATCCAAAACCGACTCCTTTAAGCGAACCGGACTGAATCACATAGTCCAGGGCAATGTCGCGCTCCCATTCCTTCTGGGAGTCACCCGAGGTCGTCTTGATATCGTCGCCGCTGAGGTACATCACGGACGCTTTCAGTCCGGGCACGCCCATCGCCGCGAAGTCATAGGCGTATTGACCGAAGGCGGTGCGTTCGCCCGCGCGGGTGAAGGTTTGAATCAAACGGTCGGTGTACAGGTAAAGGCTGCTGCCGCCAGCACCCTTGTTGGCCAGGCCGCCCTGATTGAGCTGGGTAAAGCTGCTGCCACTTGAAACACTTTGATAGCCGGCGGTGATGCCGTGGCCACCCACGGTGTAAATCAGTGCGGCGCTCCAGGTTTTATTGTCGATCTCGCCATCATTGCCTTCGGTGAAACCGCTGATTTTGTAGCCCGAGGTACCCGAGCTGTTTTTGCCGGAGGAATCGGTCTTGAAGTAGCGCAAGTCGGTTTTCAGCGACTGTCCTTCCGAGATCGTCAGTGTGTGGATCAGGCCGAAAAACTGCTGGGTGTAGTAGTCGTCCAGGTTGGCGTAGTAATACTGCGCGGTCAGGTCCTTGGTGATTTTCCAGTCGCCGCCGGCAAAGTCGAACGCATTGCTTTCACGGGTGCCGCCGGTGGCGGCCAAGCCCGTCTGATCGGTTGAGCCGCGACCGGTGGCGTGTTCGATTCGCCCGGTGGTGAAGGTCAGATCCTTGAATTCGCCCGAGGTGATTTGGCCACCTTCAAAGGTCTGCGGCAGCAGGCGGCCGTCGTTGGCTACCAGGATCGGCAGCTTCGGCATCAGCGTGCCCAGGCGCAGTTCGGTTTTCGAGACCTTGACCTTGCCGGTCAATCCCAACCGGCTCCATTCGTCGACGGCGCTGTTGTCGCTGTCCGAAGGAATCATCGAACTGCCGACATGCCGTCCTTTGCCACTGTCCAGCGTGACCCCCATCAAGCCCAATGCATCGACGCCAAAACCGACCGTGCCATCGGTGTAGCCCGACTTGTAATCGAGCATGAAACCCTGCGCCCACTCCTCGGTTTTCGAAGGCGCGGCGGTGCCGTCGCGGTTGTCGTTGTTGAAGTAGAAATTCCTCAGTCCCAGGGTGGCTTTACTGTCACTCAGGAAGTCGGCGTGCGCCTGGGTGCTCAGCGCAATGGCGCCCAGTGCAATCGTTACCGCCGTGGTTTTATTGCTCATCGAAATCGCCCTTTTTTTGTAATTTGAATAGGGGGAGGGTGGCTCCCGACGTGACGAATGCCGACAAGGCAAACGGCCTGCGGGAGCGTGAACCTTGAGTTAAATACCCAGCACGTTGGCGCCGATGCACGGGTCAATGCCGCGTTCCAGACGACGTTGATGGACGATCACGGTGATTTCCATCGAGCCGGTGGTGACCTCGAAGTCGAGGATGTGGCCGCCGTATGCCTGGAACGTGGCATCGCCAGCGACGCCGTGCATATGGATCGAAGGTTGATCGTTCTTCCACGCCACTGAGCCGGTGATGCTCGCCATCTCGACGCTGTTCAAGGTCTTGGCGTCGAAGTCTTTCTTGTCCTTGTTCCAGAAACCGAACTTCACATTGCCGAAACCGATACCGGTGATCGAGGCGCTGGGGATTTTCTCGGCGATGGCCAGCTTGGTCAGTTCCTTGAAGGCGTTGTCGCCCATGCGCAGGACCATGAGGTAGCCGGTGGGGGTCTTGGTGTAACGCGGTGTCGCTTCAGTGGCACATTGCATGGGGGCTGTCGTCGCGGCGGGAGTGGTTTCGGCAGCGGCCAGTTGCATGCCTGTGGTGTTGATCATCACGGCGGCGGCCACGGCCAGCATCAATTTGCAAACGCGGTGTTTCGGGTGAAGTTGAACGTGCATGAGACTTCCTCTGTTTTTGTTGTTGTGGGGTGAAGCGGTTTTCAGGACGAGCGAATCCGACGCCTGTTGTTCACAGGCGCGGGAGTTGTTGTTATCCGTCGGTGTTAGTTGAAGTCGGGTTTGCGCGACTTACAGCGCATCACGACAACTGACGCCGTCAACCAGTCGAGCGATGCTCAACGGGTTGGCATTCTTCAGGGCGTCCGGCAACAAGCTGTCGGGGCAGTTCTGGTAACACACGGGGCGCAGGAAGCGATCGATCGCCAACGTCCCGACCGAGGTGCCGCGCGAATCCGATGTCGCCGGGTAAGGACCGCCGTGGACCATCGCATCGCAGACTTCCACGCCAGTCGGATAGCCGTTGAACAGCACACGTCCGACTTTCTCTTCCAGCAGCGGCAGGATGTCGCCCAGGGTCGCGGCGTCCGAATCCTCGACCATCAGCGTCGCAGTCAACTGGCCGCGCAAACCGTGCAGGGCCTGGAGCAGTTCGGCGTGATCGGCGACTTCGACGATCAGGGTGGTCGGGCCGAAGACTTCTTCCTGAAGCAACTCGTCACCGTTGATCAGCAGGCTGACGTCGGCCTTGAACACTTGCGGCTGCGCCTGATTGCCCTGTTGCGCAGCGCCGGCCAGGTGCGTGATGCCGGGGTGAGCGCGCAAGTTGTCGAGGCCGTGGCAATAGCTTTTCAGCGCGCCGCTGTTGAGCATGGTTTGCGCCGGCTGTTCGCTCATCAAAGCGCTGAAGCGTTCGAGGAAAGCACTGAATTCGGGAGAACGAATGCCCAGCACCAGACCGGGATTTGTGCAGAACTGACCGGCACCCAGGACCACGGAAGCGCTCAGCTCTGCCGCGATTTTGTCACCGCGCGTCTTGAGTGCGTTGGGCATCAACACCACCGGGTTGATGCTGCTCATTTCGGCAAATACCGGGATCGGTTGAGGGCGTGCCGCCGCCATGTCACACAAGGCCCGACCACCGCGCAACGAACCGGTGAAACCGACGGCCTGGATCGCCGGATGCTTGACCAGTGCCTCACCGACGCTGCCGTACAGCAGGCTGAAAACGCCTTCCGGCATGCCGGTCTTGCGCGCGGCACGGGTGATTGCATCGGCGACGTAATCGGCGGTGGCCATGTGGCCGCTGTGGGCCTTGAACACCACCGGGCAGCCCGCGGCCAGCGCCGAGGCGGTGTCGCCGCCGGCGGTCGAGAAGGCCAGCGGGAAGTTGCTGGCGCCGAATACTGCGACCGGGCCGAGTCCGGTGCGGTATTGGCGCAAATCGGGACGCGGCAATGGTTGGCGGTCCGGCAATGCACGGTCGATGCGCGCACCATAGAAGTCACCGCGACGAAGCATCGTGGCGAACAGGCGCATCTGGCCGCTGGTGCGGGCGCGCTCCCCCTGAATGCGGCCGGCGGGCAGGGCGGTTTCCTGGCACACCAGGGCGATAAACGTGTCGTCCAGCGCCTCAAGCTCGGTGGCAATCGCGTCCAGAAACTGAGCGCGGCGTGCGGCCGACAGCTGACGAAATGCCGGGTAAGCCGTGGCCGCTGCTTCTGCGGCCGCGTTCACTTCATCCACGGTCGCCTGATGGAAGTGATACGGCAGTGCTTCGCCGGTGTGCGCGTCGTGGCTTTGCAGGGTGGTCGAACCTTGTGCGGATCGAGTGCCAGCGATGTAGTTGTGGCCTGAAACTTCAAACATGGGAACTCCTGAAGGGCTGTTCAATGAGGGTCAAGCAAGCCGGTAAATGCGCCGGGCATTGTCATGAAACAGGGCGAGCCGATCGTTTGGGGAACGGTCGCGGGTAATCGTTTTGAAACCGTCGAAGATCTCGCTCATGCCGTTGACGACGCCGTCCACCGGGTAATTGCTGGCGAACGCGCAGCGGCTGACGTCGAATATCGAAATCGCATCGTTGACCACAACCCGGTTCGCCTCCACGGGCCACGCCTTGCCCGGCATGCAGATGCCGGAAATCTTCAGCGCAACGTTCGGCTCCCGCGCCAGCAAGGCGAGGTTTTTCCGCCAGCCAGCCAAACCTTCTTCCGAACGATCCGCCGGCAGCGCCGTGTGATTGACCACGAGGGTCACGTCCGGGAAATCCCTGGCCAGCTCGGCGGCTTCCGCCAGGTGCCACCAAGGCGCTTGCAACTCGAAGTGCAGGCCATTTTCGGCCAGTTGGGCGTAACCCTCGCGCCAGCGCGGATCGCGCATCGAACCTGGCGCGACGAAATCTTCGCGCCAGGCTTCAAGGCTGGTTACCGTCGGTTTGTGGCGTACGCCGCGTACCAGCGGGTGGTCAGCGTATTGGCGCAAGAGCTGCGAGGCGTCTTCACGATCGAGCCAGGCCTGCGCGACCATTGCCGCCAGGGTGGGTTCGTCGTTCGCCAGCGACTCGACGAACCTCACCTCATCGGCGGGCGTCGCGGGGTCCCATTCACCTTCGATAACGACCGTCTGCACGATGCGATGGCGGCCCGTCAGCCGGCGATAGTCCTGGGGCAGAAAATTGCGGCAGATCGACGAGTAATCGCCGTAGCGAAAGGGCCGCAACGGCCGGTCATTCAGCCACGGGTAGTAATGGTGTTCGATGTCGAAGTAATGCTGGTGAGCGTCGACGATGGGCAAGTCGGCATCTTCGCCACTGGCCAGAAAACGTGCACGGTTATCCATGCTGTTCCTCCAGTCGATAAAAACGTCGTGCATTGCCGGCGAACACCGCTTCCTGCACGGCGCGGCCCAGGGGCGCGATCATCGCGGCCATGCCGTCGGCAATCGTGTCGTAGGACGCGCGCAATCCGGCGACCGGGAAGTTGCTGGCGAACATGCAGCGCTCGGGGCCGAAGATCTCCAGCGCGGTCAGCACCACGATCCGGTTGTCGTCGTAGTGCCAGGGCGAATCTTTCAACCCGAACTCCGACAGTTTGATGTGTACGTTGGGCTGCAGGGCCAAGGCTTCCAGGCCTTTGCGCCAGCGGGCCATGCCTTGCGGGCTGCGATCCCAGGCGAAGCCGGTGTGATTGAGCGCGATGCGGATCTGCGGAAACATCGCCGCCACTTCAGCGGCCTCCACCAGATGCCACGGCGGCACACGTAAATCCCATGACAGGTCGTGATCGGCCAGGCGTGCAAAGCCTTCCAGCCATTTCGGGTCCTGCATGGTGCCCTTGGCGCCCGCAATGGACTCCTCGGGTGATGTCGACGTGACGGGTTTGGAGCGAATGCCTTTGACCAGCGGTCTGGCAGCCTGGGCCGCAAGAATCTCCGCGCTGTCCTCACGGTCAAACCAGGCATGGGCGACGATGGCATTCGGGAAGCCGTAACGGGCATTCACCTGTTCCAGCCAACGTGTCTCGGCCACCTGCTCATCGCGGGCCCGTTCGGCTTCGACATGCACCGTGCCCACCAACCGTTGTCTTGCGGTCAGGGCGAGAAAGTCTTCCGGCAAGAAATCACGGCAAAGGCTGTGATAGTCGCCGAGGAAAAAATCCTCGTGATACTCGTCCTGCAGCCACGGATACCGACCGTTGCCCAAGTCCCACAGGTGGTGGTGAGCATCGACAATCGGCAGTGCATCCTCGGGCGCAAGGTTGGGCAGGCCATTGCGTTCGTGCAGCGTGATCATGACGTGGGTCCTTGTTCAGCGCGAGGCGGCGAATTGGGAAGGGCTGAGCACGCCATCTTCGATTTCACCGGCGGCGGCCGCATCCGCCTTGGCCTGGACGCGGCTGCGCAGTTTGGCGACGTTCACCACAACGCGCGTATGGGCCGCTGTCGCGACCAGTTCGACGTCATCACGCACCTCGACGTTGAACGTGACGCTACGCCCCTCGATACGGGTGACCGTGGCGACGATGCTGACCGACATGCCCAGCAGCGTTGCGCCGACGTGGCGGATATCGACTGCGGCCCCAACGGTGTTTTCGCCTTCGTCGAGGAAGGTCAGCAGGTAGTCCAGGCACGTTTGTTCGATGTCGTTCACCAGGCGAGGCGTGGCGTAGATGCGCAAGTCTTCGCCCAGAAACGAGATGGTGCGTTCCTTGTCGACGATCAGTTTGCGTTCGGTGGCGGCGCCTGCTTCGAGCGTGGAGAAATTCATGAGAAACCTCGTATTTGAGTGCGGTCAGTCAAAGAGTGATTCAGGTGGCGGGCAGGAAACCGATGGAAATCCATGGCACGGCGATCAGCACCCCGAGGGCGACAACGAGCGCGCCCAGGTACGGCCAGACTCGACGCATGGCGCCGCTGGGGTCGACCTTGGCGATGGCGCACGCGGCATAGAAGCCCACGCCAAACGGTGGGGCGAACAAGCCCAGGCCCATGGCGAAGATCGCGACCATTGCGTAATGCACGTCGTTGATACCCATGGCCTTGGCAATCGGAAACAGCAGCGGTCCGAACAACACGATGGCCGGGATGCCTTCCAGAAAGCTGCCCAGGAGGATGAACGCCACGGCGGAGATGATCAGGAAACCCAGCGCGCCACCGGGCACGGTCGACATCACTTGCGCCAATTGATGGGAGAAGCCCGATTGGGTCAACGCCCAGGCCATCGCGGTCGCGCTGCCGATGATGATCAGGATCGCGCCGGACAGCGACGCGGTGCTGACCAGGATCGGGTACAGCCGACGCCAGTCGAAGCAGCGGTAGCACAGCAACCCGACGATAAAGGTGTAGGCCACGCCGATTGCGGCGACTTCGGTGGCGGTGGCAACCCCTTCGACCACAGCGGTGCGGATCACGAACGGCAACGCCAGCGCAGGCAACGCGATCAGCAGCGCATGCCCGATTTCCTTGGCCGAGGCGCGTTTGCCGGTGGTGACCTCGCCTTTGCGGTTTTTCCACCAGATCACCGCTGCCATCGCGATGGCGCCCACCACTGCCGGCATGAATCCCCCGGTGAACAGGGCCGAAATCGACACCCCGGTCACCGAACCGATGGTGATCAGTACCAGGCTCGGCGGAATGGTTTCCGACATCGCGCCGGAGGCATTGAGCATCGCCACCAGTTCGTTTTCATCCTCGCCGCGTTTCTTCATTTCCGGAAACAGCGCCGGGGCGATGGCCGCCATGTCGGCAGCCTTGGAGCCGGAAATGCCGGAGATCAGGTAGATCGCGCCGATCAGCACATAAGACAGGCCGCCACGGACATGGCCGATCAGTGAGCAGAGGAAGTGGATCATCGCGCGGGCCATGCCCATCGCTTCGATCAGCGCCCCCAGGAACACGAACAACGGAATGGCCAGCAGAATCAGGCTCGCCATGCCTTCGTCCATCCGCCCGACTACCAGGGTCAGCGGCGTGCTAGTCATGGTCGACAGGTACGCCACGGTCGCCAGGCCGAACGCGACCATGATCGGCACGCCGATGACGATCATGGCCATGACACCGATCATGAAGAAGACCACCAGGTTCCAGTTGCCCATCAGCAGCAGGGGACCTTCAGCGACCCACAACAACCCGGCCAGCGAGGCCAGCATCGCCACGGACACCGAGAAATCGATCAGCCGCGCACTGGTCAGTAGCCGCGCGACGCAAGTCATCAGCATCAGACTCAGGCCGACCGCGATGGCTGACACGCGAAAGGCGTTGGGGATTTCCAGGGCCGCCGTGGTGATGATCCATTCGTCGCTGACGTATTCCCAGGCCGGGGTGAATAGCAAGCCGATGAACGTGATGACGATCACCGCGCCCAAGGTGTCGACAAAGGCCCGCTTCTCGAGCGGCAAGCGCCCGATGAACGAGGTCAGGCGCATGTGCTCGCCTCGACGCATCGCCACCACCGAACCGAGCATCGCCAGCCAGAGAAACAGCAGCGAGGCCAGTTCATCGCCCCAGACGATGGGCTGATTGAGCACGTAGCGCGAGAACACATTGCAAAACAGCAACGTGACTTCGATAACCACCAGCAACGCCGCGCTGCCTTCAGTCAGCCAGCGCAACCCGGTGTCGAGTGCGCGGCCCAGACGAAATGTGGCCTGGTGTGGGCTGAGTCCTTCAGCGGGAGAAACATCCGTCATTGGTAGTTGGTTTTTCATGACATTGTCTCCGGCTTAGGACAGTTGACCCGCGTACTGCTCGAGCAAGCTCCAGGCTTCGGGGCCGTACTTTTCCTTCCATTGGGTGTAGAAACCTTTGGATTGCAGGTCAGCCCGGAACAACGAACGGTCGACTTTGTTGAAGGTGATGCCGTGGGCGGTCAGGGACGGTTCCAGGCTGGCGTTGAGGTCGATGACCTGCTGGCGCTGCACCAGCGCGGCGGCGTTGATTTGCCGGGAGACGATTTCCTGTACGTCCGCCGGCAGTTTCGGAAAGGTCTTGCCCGAGGCGACGATCCAGAAGCCACCCCAGATGTGGTCGGTCAAGGAGCAGTATTTCTGCACTTCATAGAAGCGCGCGGACTCGACCACCACCAACGGGTTTTCCTGGCCGTCGACGACTTTGGTCTGCAACGCCGAGTAGGTCTCGTTGATGCTGATGCCGGTCGGAGAGGCGCCAAGGGCGCTGAACATCGAGGTCCACAACGGGCTGACCAGCACGCGCAGTTTGAAACCGGCGAGGTCTTGCGGGGTGTTGATCGGTCGCGTCGAACTGGTGATCTGGCGGAAGCCGTTGTTCCAGACTTTCTCCATCGGGATCAGGCCGACTTTCTCGGTCTTGGCCCGTACGTGCTCGCCCAGCTTGCCGTCCAGTGCTGCCCAGACACTGTCGTAGTCCTTGAAAGCGAACGGCATGCTTTCAATCGACATGGCCGGCACCAGCGTGGAGAGAATCGCGCCTGGCAGCGGAATGAAATCGATGGCGCCGGCACGCACTTGGGACAGCATATCGGTGTCGCCGCCCATGGCGCCGTTGGCGTACACCTGCAGGTCCACGGCGCCGTTGGTTTCGGCCTTGATGGCTTCGGACGCGGCCTTCATCTGTTTATTCAACGGATGGGTGTCGGGCAGGCTGCTGGTATAGCGCAACACAATCGGTTTGGTCGCGGCGAAGACGCTGGAGGGCAGCAGGTTGGCGGCGAATGCACCGCCCACGGTGACGCCGGCAGACACTAGAAATGATCGGCGGCTGACGGACTCGGTCAAGATACGGCTCATGATGTTCACCTTCTTGTTTTTGTTGTTGTTTTAATAAAACAGCGAATCAGTTAAGTGAACGCTGTTCCTTGTGGGAGCGAGCCTGCTCGCGATGAGGTCATCAGACTCGATATCTATGCTGACTGACCCACCGCATCGCGAGCAGGCTCGCTCCCACAATTGGTTCAGGATGCGAGTGCTACGACCGCTTGGGTTCGAATCAACTCGTCGATTTCGGTTTCCGAGAAGCCACTTTCCTTCAGCACTTCACGAGTGTGCTCGCCCAGCAGTGGCGCAGGGCGGCTGGTCGGTGGCGCGGCGTTGTCCATGTCGGAGAAGTGGATCGGCAGGCCCATGCCGCGCACCCGGCCTTCGGTGGGGTGTTCGGTCTCGACGACCATGCCGCGGGCCTTGGTTTGCGGGTGCGCCAGTGCCGCCGCGATGTCCAGCACAGGCCCGGCAGGCAGGCCGAGGCTGTCGAACAGCACCATCCATTCATCCGTGGTGCGCGCGACCAGCACTTCGTTGAGGATTTCCACCAGGGCCAGGCGATGCTCCATGCGCAGCGCGTTGCTGGCGAAGCGCGGGTCGGCCTTGAGTTGCGGCACGGCGAGTGCTTCGACCAGTCGTTCGTAGTTGGCCTGGTTGGCGGCGCCGATGTTGATCCAGCCGTCGGCGGTGCGGAACACCTGATACGGCGCGCTGGTGGAGTTGGCCGAACCCATCTTCGGCAGGATGGTGCCATCGGCGAAATACGCCGCTGCTGGCCAGTACATCTGTTGCAGGCCGGCTTCGAACAGCGAGGTGTCGACCATCTGTCCAAGACCAGTTTTCTGTTTGGCCGCGTAGGCCGCGCAGATGCCGAGGGCGGCGAGGATGCCGGAGTTGATGTCGGCCACCGGCGAACCCGCTTTGACCGGCTCACGCCCGGCTTCACCGGTCATGCTCATCATGCCGCTCATGCCTTGGGCGATCAGGTCAAAACCGCCTTTCTCGCCAAACGGCCCGCTGCGGCCGTAACCGGAGATCGCGCAGTAGATCAGCCCGGGGTTAAGGGTTTTCAGGGTTTCATAACCGAGGCCGAATTTCTCCATGGTGCCGGCGCGGTAGTTTTCCGTGACCACATCGGCGTCCATCAACAGGCGGCGCAACACGTCGCGCCCGCCCTCGGTTTTCAGGTTCAGGCCAATGCCGCGCTTGTTGCGGTTGACCACCATGAACGAGGCGGATTCACCGCTGGCCATGATTGGCGAGAAGCGGCGCGAGTCATCACCGTCCGGGACTTTCTCGACCTTCACCACGTCTGCGCCCATGTCGGCCAGCATCATCCCGCACACCGGGCCGGACATGATGTGAGCCAGTTCTACCACGCGCATTCCTGTCAGCGGTCCCATGTTATTTCCCCTTGAATTGTGGTTTGGCTTTCGCGATGAAAGCGTTCAGGCCGATCTGAAAATCGTCGGTGTCGTAGCAGCTGTAACTGTTGTCGACCTGATCGGCGGTGGGCGCGACGCCGGCCTCAAGCTGGCGTGCAGCCTGGCGATGCCAGCGGGCGACGAGGGGTGCGCCGTTGGCGATGCGCCTGGCGGTGGCTAGGGTTTCGGACTCGACCTCGCTGTCAGCGACGACGCGGGTCACGAGGTGTTTCACGTAGGCGTCGTTGGCGTCGAGAATCCGTCCTTCGAGAAGAATTTCCAGGGTGGTGGAGCGTCCAGCCAATGCCACCAGACCGGCCATCTCGTCATAAGACATGACCAGCCCCAGCTTGCCGACCGGTGCGCCGAAGCGGCTGGAGGTGCCGCAGATGCGCAAATCGCACAGTGCGGCGATTTCCAGGCCGCCGCCGACGCACACACCGTGGATCATTGCGATCACCGGGTGCTGGCAGTCGGCAACGGCGCGCATGGCCCTGGAAGTGACGTCGGCATAGAGCCGGGCTTGCGCCTGATCGGCGCGCACAGCGGGAAATTCACCGACATCGGCGCCGGCGGCAAACGCTTGCTCGCCAGCGCCGCGCAACACCACGCAGCGCACGCTGGTATCGGCGGACAACTCGGTCATGACGTCACCCAGGTCCTGCCACATGGACAAGGTCAGGGCGTTCATTTTTCCCGGATGACTGAGGGTGACAATGGCAAGGCTGTCTTGCCGGTCGATAAGTACGGTGGGCTTCATGATTGTTCCGCTGGCGTCGAATCGCGTTCGACGCTGCGGTTGCCTCCTGATTTATTGTTGTTGGATAGCGTCTGCTTACAGCGATTGTTCGAGCATCGACAGGTAGTCCGCGGGCGATGCTTCGCGGGGATTGGTCTTGTGGCTGTGATCGTGCAAGGCGCCTTCGACAATGCCGGCGAACAGGCTTGGGTCGACGCCGATCTCGCTCAGGCGCGTTGGCAGGCCCAGGCGTCGGGTCATGTCTTCGATGGCCTCACCGATATTGGCGCCGGCCGCAAGGCCCATGGCATGGCGCAGGCGTTCGAGCTTGCGTTCATCGCGAACGGTGGGCGCGTTGGCGTTGAAGTCGACGACGGCGGGCAGAAAGATCGCGTTCAACGTGCCGTGGTGCAGTTTCGGATTGATGCCGCCCAGGGCGTGGGACAGGCTGTGCACACAGCCCAGCCCTTTCTGGAAGGCCAGCGCGCCTTGCATCGACGCGCTCATCATGTTCATCCGGGCTTCGCGATCACCGGGTTCGGTGGTGGCGCGCTCGATGTGTTCCCAGGCGCGCCACAGGCCATCGAGGGCAATGCCGTCGGCGGCAGGATTGAAGGCCGGCGCCATGAACGTCTCGATGCAATGGGCGATCGCGTCCATGCCGGTGGCGGCGGTCAGCATCGCTGGCAGGCCCAGGGTCAGTTCCGGGTCGCAGATGGCCACGCGAGGCACGACATAAGGTGAGATTACGCCCACCTTGCGACCATCGTCGAGGATCAGAATGGCCCCGCGGCCGACTTCGCTGCCGGTGCCCGCCGTGGTCGGAATGGCAATCAGCGGCGCGGTGGCAGACGTAATGCGATCCAGCCCGCCTTCGATCACCGCAAAGCTTTGCAGAGGGCCGTCGTGAGTGGCGCAGACCGCGACGCCTTTGGCCAGATCAATCGAAGAACCGCCACCCACCGCGATGATGCCGTTGCACTCACCCAGGTGGTATTGCTCGACGGCTTCACGCACGGCGTGTTCGTTGGGATTGGATGGAGTGGCGTCGAAAATCATCGGTGTACGCTCAGCGCCGAGGGCCGCGATGACCTTGTCGACGATGCCGGCGCGGCGCACGCCGACGTCAGTGACGATCAACGGACGGGTAATGCCGGCGCGCTCGGCTTCGGCGGCCAGATGCTGCAGGCTGTCGTAGCCGAACTGGATTTTGGTGACGTAATTGATGAGGGACATGATTCACCACAAGTTATACAGGATTGTTATTGTTGCAATCGGTCGGGGGCAGGAGAGCTTTCGATCTCGGGTCAAACCCATTGCATTGCCTGGTCGTGGGATGGACTATAGGGCCGTCGTGGCGAGCCTCGATACTGACAACTTTCGATACCTCTATAACTTTTAGTTAATCCTGATGACGCCCTCACTCAATTCGATCATGTCCCGCCTGCACATCAAGCAGCTGCGTTTGCTGATAGCCCTTGATGAGCACGGCTCCTTGCTGGGCGCGGCCAAACAGGTCGCGCTGACCCAGCCCGGCGCCAGCAAAGCCCTGCAGGAAATTGAAACCACCTTTGGCACTTCGCTGTTCACCCGCACTAACCGCGGGCTTGAACCGAACGATGCCGGACGTTCGGTGATCCGCTACGCCCGGCTGATCCAGACCGACCTCGCGCACCTGCGCGAAGAGATCATCGGCATCATGAGCGGCGAGGGCGGACGGGTGTCGGTCGGCACCATCATGGGCGCCGTGCCGCTGTTGACCACCGCGATCAGCCGAGTCATTGCCGACAATCCGAAGCTGTCGATCGAGATCGTCGAGGACACCAGCGCCGCGCTGCTAAGTCAGCTCGACGCCGGGCGCCTGGACCTTGCGATCTGCCGTACCACCATCAGCACCACGCCCTACTTGTATGAGAGCTCGACATTCGTCGAAGAAACCCTGGCGGTGATCGCCAGCACCCAACATCCGTTCGCCTACGCCCGGCAGTTGTCCCTCAAGGATCTGGTGGATTACCGCTGGGTCGTCTATCGCGCCAACATGCCGATGCGCTTGTTGCTGGAGCGCGAATTTCACGAGGCTGACCTGCGATTCCCGGTGCACCTGCTGGAAACCACCTCGGCGTTTGCCACGCTGTCGCTGCTCCAGGAAAACCCGACGCTCGTCGCGCTGGTGTCGACCGATGTGGCGAAGTTCTGCTCCGGCTACGGCTTCACCACCACGCTGCCGCTGCCCATCACCTCACGCAGCGAACCCTATGAGCTGGTATCGCGCAAAGGCGTACCGGATTCGCCGGCGGCGCGCTTGCTGCGAGAGGCTTTGTTGAATCCGGCTTCAGGCCAGGGACGATAGAAACGCACAGTCGGGATAGTGCCTGCGTCTGCACGTGAGCATTCGTGCGATTGAGGCAAATGTGATTTGCCGTGGATGCGGTGTTTGAAAGGGGGGCTGCGCCGCAATACTTCACGGGATTTTGCCTGCCCAATAATTGGCCCACGGATGGCCACTGCGAGGTTCCAACATGAATGTGCCCAACCGGCTCGCGCTCTTGATAACCACTGCCGCGCTCCTCACTGCCTGTGGTGAATCTTCCAAACTGCCACCACAGGCCGGCGTCGGCCCGGCTCCGCAGCTGCCCGAGCTCGTCACTTCGCTGATCCCCACCTTGAAAGTTTCAAAAGCGGTGGGCTGGTCGGGTCAGGACCGCCCCACGGCGCCTGCCGGTTTCACCGTCGCCGCGCTGGCTGAAAACCTCGACCACCCGCGCTGGCTTTATGTCTTGCCCAATGGCGATGTGCTGGTCGCTGAAAGCAATCACCCGCCAATGCCGGAAGGGGCCACCGATGGCGGCACCGGGCCGATCGCCTGGGCGCGCCGCACGGCGATGGGATTCGTGATGGGCCGGGTGGGTGCCGATGCCCCGAGCGCCAACCGAATCACTTTGTTGCGCGATGTCGACGGCGACGGTCATGCCGAGGTGCGGACCGAGTTCATGACCGGGCTGACCTCGCCATTCGGCATGGCGCTGGTGGGCAATGAGTTGTTCATCGCCAACGCCGACGCTTTGGTCAAGGTGCCTTACAGCGAGGGCCAGACCGAGATAAAGGCAGTGCCGGTGAAAGTCACCGACTTGCCTGCAGGCATCAACCATCACTGGACCAAGAACGTACTGGCCAACCCTGAGGGGACCCGGCTGTACGTCACCGTAGGCTCCAACAGCAATGTCGGCGAGAACGGTCTCGATGCGGAAGAAGGACGCGCCGCGATTTGGGAGGTCGACGTCAAGAACGGCAGCAAGCGTCTGTTTGCCAGCGGCTTGCGCAACCCCAACGGGCTGGCCTGGAAGCCGGGTACGACGCAGCTGTGGACGGTAGTCAACGAGCGTGACGAAATCGGCAGCGACCTGGTGCCCGATTACCTGACGTCGGTAAAGGACGGCGCATTCTACGGCTGGCCGTGGAGCTACTACGGCGCCCACGTCGACAGCCGCGTCGAGCCATCCCGTCCGGACAAAGTGGCCCAGGCCATTGCCCCCGATTACGCGCTGGGCACTCACGTCGCGCCGCTGGGCCTGGCATTCTCCGACTCGCGGGCCATGCCGGCGAACTTCGCCCAAGGTGTTTTCATTGGCGAGCATGGCTCGTGGAACCGCAACCCGCAGGCGGGCTACAAAGTCGTGTTCATCCCGTTCAGCGATGGCAAACCAGCGGGGATGCCGGTTGATTTCCTGACCGGGTTTCTCAATGCCGACGGCGAGGCACGGGGGCGTCCCGTGGGCGTAACACTGGACCAGCACGGAGCGTTGCTTGTTGCCGACGATGTCGGGAACAAGGTCTGGCGTATCTCCGCCGTGAAACCTTAGTCAACATCACAATTGTCAGGAGCACGATTATGGATTTGGGTATTTCAGGTCGCTGGGCGATCGTCTGCGCCGCCAGCAAAGGCTTGGGTCTGGCTTGTGCGCGAGCCTTGGCGAAGGAGGGCGTCAATCTGGTGATCAACGCACGCGGCGACGAAACCTTGCAGGCCGCCGCCGTACAATTACGCAACCTGGCGCCGGGAATTGAAGTGCGCACGGTGGCCGGGGACATCAGCACCCCTGAGGTGCGCGAGCAGGTGCTGGCGGCGTGTCCGCAGGTCGATATCTTGATCAATAACGCTGGCGGACCGCCGCCGGGCGACTTCCGCGATTGGCAGCGTGAAGACTGGTTGAAGGCGCTGGACGCCAACATGCTCACACCCATCGAGCTGATCAAGGCCTGCGTCGATGGCATGGCCGAGCGCGGTTTTGGGCGCGTCGTCAACATCACGTCGGGCGCGGTAAAGGCCCCCATCGATGTGCTCGGCCTGTCCAATGGCGCGCGCAGTGGCTTGACCGGTTTTATCGCCGGGCTGGCGCGCCAGTCGCGGCTGGCCGGGCACAACGTGACGATCAACAATCTGCTGCCGGGCCCGTTCGAGACCGAGCGTTTGCACAAAACCCTGAGCGCCGCGGCCGAAGCCAACAGCACCAGCGTGGAAAGCATCAGCGAACAGCGGCGCAAGCACGTGCCGGCCCAGCGCTTCGGCCAGCCCGATGAATTCGGCGCCTATTGCGCGTTCATTTGCAGCGCTCACAGCGGTTTTCTGACCGGGCAGAATTTGTTGTTGGATGGCGGCAGTTATCCCGGTACGTTTTGACGGATCGTCAGGCGTGAAAGGAGCACAAGGCAAGTGAGCGTCGATATCGAATCCGTGGTGGTCGGGGCCGGCGTGGTCGGCCTGGCGGTAGCACGGGCGTTGGCACGGACCGGGCGGGAAGTGATCCTCATCGAGGCCGGGGATGGCATTGGCGTTGGCATCAGTTCGCGTAATTCGGAAGTGATCCATGCCGGGATCTATTACCCGAGTGTCAGCCTGAAAGCGCAGTTGTGCGTTGAGGGCAAGCAACGCCTTTACGCTTTCTGCGATGAGCGCGGCGTCGATTACCAGCGCCTGGGCAAGCTGATTGTGGCCACCGATGAACGCCAGCACGTGGCCTTGCAGGCATTGTTGGAACAGGGTCAACGCAACGGCGTCGATGACTTGCAATGGCTGGATGCGGGGCAAGCACGAGCGCTCGAACCGGCGCTGTCCTGCGTCGCGGCGCTCTGGTCGCCTTCCACCGGTATCGTCGATTCCCATGCCCTGATGCTGGCGCTTCAGGCAGACGCCGAAGCGCACGGCACGTCGATTGCCTTTCACACGCCGCTGGCATCTGCCCGTTGCACCGAGCAAGGTTTTGAACTGCACATGGGCGGCGCACAACCGATGACGTTGAGTTGCCGCGAGCTGATCAATTGCGCCGGGTTGTCCGCGCCGGACGTGGCGAGCCGGATTGAAGGTCTGCCATTGCAGCACATTCCAGCGGCGCGACTGTGCAAGGGCAGTTATTTCAGTTTCAGCGGTCGGGCACCGTTTCGGCATCTGGTGTATCCGGCCCCCGAACATGCCGGACTTGGCGTACACATGACCCTCGATCTGGGTGGCCAGGCGCGTTTCGGGCCGGATGTTGAATGGGTCGATCATGTGGATTACCGCGTGGACCCGCGCCGGGCCGACGGCTTCTACGAAGCGATCCGGCGTTACTGGCCCGGTTTGCCCGATGACAGCCTGCAACCCGCCTACAGCGGCATCCGCCCGAAAATCACCGGTCCGAACGAGCCGGCTGCCGACTTCATCGTCAGCGGTCCAGCCGAGCATGGCGTGCCGGGGCTGGTGAACCTGTTCGGCATCGAATCTCCAGGCCTGACCAGTTGCCTGGCGCTGGCCGAGCGGGTGGTGCAGCATTTGGCGCCGTATGCCTTTTAGCCGAAGGTGAAGCTGCCGGTTATCAGCGTTTGCGCCGCTTAGCGCCCAGAGGTCTATGCTTGGCAGAGTGCCCATTGTCATGGGAGAGCTGTGATGATCAACGTACGCACTGCCCGCATGCTTGCCGAATACAAGCAATGGGCCGACAAGCGCCTGTTTGACAGCCTGGCCGAACTGCCGCCGGGCGAGATCGACAAAGAGCGGGTGTCGGTGTTCAGCAACATGATCGGCACCCTGAACCACATCTATGTCGTGGACTGCATCTGGAAGGCTCACCTCGAAGGCCGAGGGCATGGCTTCAAAACCTCACACGATCTGCTGCACCCCGGCCTCGCTGATTTGCGCATGGCGCAAAAAGACATCGATCATTGGTACTGCGACTGGAGCGCCCGGCAGACCGAGGCCTCGCTGGACAAACCTGTCGAGTTCACCTTTGTCTCGGGCGAGAGCGGCTCCATGAGCGCCGGCGCGATGTTGCTGCACGTGGTCAACCACGCCAGCTATCACCGGGGCTGGGTGATCCAGATGTATTTCGACATTCCCGCCATGCCGCCGATGACCGATATGCCGATCTTCCTGCGCGAGACCGATCCTGCGTCTTTCCGATCGATCAATGCCCCAGCGGCAGCGGCGCCGACATGTGTTGGACGATTCTCGAGCGCAACCAACGTTCTGCCGGATCGTTATCGTTGACGCCGTTCCACACCATCGACAGTTCGGACAGCACGATATCGAAGGGCGGGTCATCGGCGCGCAACTGACTGCTGCCTTCGATCAGCGCACACGCGGCGTAATCCGGCACCGTGGCGAGCATGTCGGTGCCGGCCAGCAACGCGCGCAGCCCGGAGAACTGTGGCACCGCCAGCACCACACGGCGTGAGCGACCAATGCGCGCCAGGTCGCTGTCGATAGCCCCGGTCAAATCCCCGGAAAACGACACCAGTGCATGCGGGCGTTCGCAGTACTCATCCAGGGTCAGAGGGCCAGGACGGTTATCGCCACGCAGAATCTTCACGCTCAGGTCGCGCAGCTTCTTGCGCTTGGCATTGGCCGGCAGTTCCGTGGTGTAGCTGATCCCGACGGAAATCTCCCCGGAGGCGAGCATCGGCGACATCAGCAGGTAATTCACCCGCCGCACCACCACCACGACGTTTTGAGCCTCTTCGCGTATTTGCTTAAGCAGCGGCGGAAACAGGCCGAACTCGGCATCGTCGGAAAGACCGATACGGAATACATCGCGGCTGGTCGAAGGGTCGAAATCCTTGGCCCGACTGACCGCACCGGAAATGGTGTCCATCGCCGGCTGCAGCTCCTTGAGAATCGCCAGTGCGCGCGGGCTCCAGCGTTCGACCGTTACGCACCAGCAACGGGTCGTCGAACAGATCACGTAACTTTGCCAGCGAGGCGCTGACTGCGGGCTGGCCGAGGAACAACTTTTCTCCTGCCCGGGTCAGGTTCTTTTCGAACATCAGGGTTTCGAAAATCACCAGCAGGTTCATGTCCACGCGGCGCAGGTCGTTGCGGTTCATGTGGGGAGACTCGTACGGGGTTTGGGGGTCTTTTCAGTAAAGCACCAAACCCTTTGGCGAGGGCGCTTGCTCCCGCTCGACTGCGCGACAGTCGTAAATCCCGTGCACGTTGATCGTTCCCACGCTCTGCGTGGGAATGCCTCTAGGGACGTTCTGCGTTCCAGCTCCGGAAGGGACGCGGAGCGTCCCAGGCTGCATTCCCACGCAGAGCGTGGGAACGATCATCGGAAAAGGGGACGCATTTATTTTTCAGTCCGGTCGTCGCTGTATGGGCGCGGGGGGAGTTTTAAACGTCGATGTTTAATCGACATCTCCAGACACTCTCTCAGGCTACACATTCTTGCGTCGTTGCCCACGTCTGCGCCAGAATCCGCTGGCTTGTGCGCCTTGGGCCTGGACTCTATCGTTTCCGGGTCGCTGCCAAATCAGCGTCCGGACTTGACCGTCCGAATCGATCAAGGCGTACCAGTGGCCAAGAAAAGCTCCAGGCTTTTTGCGGTGGCTGTGCGAGGGACACTTTCGAGTGTGCCGGATTCCTTGATTTCCGGTCGGTCAACCCGCGTACAGCTGCCACCTTTCGTTTGACCGCGTTAGGTTGCAGCTCCACCAATCAAGGAGCTTCACTTTGTTCAAAGCCACCCCAAATCCTCCGGATATAAACGACGTTTCCCCGTACGAATCCCCCGATTCCAAAAAATTCAACGAAGCCGCGGACCGCGCCCTCGACCACTACCTCAATCCCGCCAAGGCACCGGCCCCAAGAAAACCCAGCACGATGTTCCTCATCGCACCCGATATCGATTCGGAAAGCCTGCTGGCTCACGCCTGCGAGTCCATGGCCTCGGCGAGTGTGATGGCGAGTGATTTTTCCGGGGAGCTGCAAGGCCCCCAGCGCCACAAGATGCTGGCGTTGCAGCAGATCATCATGCTGGGCGATCTGGCGGTGAACCGGGCGCTGGATAACTCGATCCGCAGAACGCCTGACCAGATCGTTCCCACGTCATGCCTCAAAGGACGCTCCGCGTTCCAAGTCGGGAAAGGACGCGGAGCGTCCCAGGCTGCATTCCCACGCGGAGCATGGGAACGAACATTGCGAGCCCGATTCGGTCAGCACTTTTTTACGTCTGGGGCGAACCCCCTCGTCACAGGCTTTTGTGAATTCCACACATTGTGGTCTCACCACCACAGAGCTAGATCGTTCCCACGCTCTGCGTGGGAACGCCTCTAGGGACGCTCCGCGTTCCAGCTCCGGAAGGGACGCGGAGCGTCCCAGGCTGCATTCCCACGCAGAGCGTGGGAACGATCATGGGGAGCCCGGTTCTGTCAGCACCTTCCTGAACGTCTCCACCAACGGCCGCAGATTGATCCGGTGCCACGCCGCCCAGAGCGGTCTGGTGTAGCCAATCCACGGTACTTCCCGCAGCACCACGCCCGGCGGTGCGTTGCGGCTCAAGCCTTTCTGAATCATCGCGATGCCCAGTCCCGAGGACACCAGCGCCAATGCAGTGAAGGGGCCGGTGGCTTCCATGCGGATGTCCGGGGTGAAGCCGGCGCGGATGCAGGCGCTGACGAAATCTGCGCGGCTGGTGAGGTGCTGCACGCCGATCCACTCCTGGTCGGCGAGGTCGGCCGAGGTCAGTGTGGTCTGATGGGCGAGGGGATGGTCCTCGGGCAGGGCCAGCAGCATCGGGTCGTCGAGCACCTGGAAACCCAGCAGGTCCGGGTCGTCGGCGACAGGCGGTTCGCTGACCAGCGCGATGTCCAGACTACGCTGACGCAGGCCTTCGAGTTGTTCGGCGGAACTCTGGTTGTACAGCGCAACGTGCACGTTCGGCCGGTCGACGCGCAGCACGCGCAGGGCGTTGGGCAGGACGCCGGCGTGCATGGCGTTTTCGATGTAGCCGATGCACAAGCCGCCTTCTTCGCCACGGCCCAGGCGTTTGCCCAACGATTCCAGGCGGTTGGCGTGGGTCAGCAGGGCGCGGGTTTCGGCGAGGAAAGTCTGGCCGTCGCGGGTCAGGCGGATGCGCTGCTGGCTGCGCTCGAACAGGGCCAGGCCCAGGCGTTCTTCGAGCTGGGCGATTTGCCGGCTCAGGGGCGACTGGGAAATGTGCAAACGTTCGGCGGCGCGACCGACGTGTTCTTCTTCGGCGACGGCGACGAAGTAGCGCAATTGGCGGATGTCGATCATGTCAGACCTATCGGGACTTAAGTGCTGCACATTATGTCTTGGACGGTCCGATCATCGCAATCTAGGATCTGCTCAACGGTCACCTGCACCACTGATGAAGGGCGACCTCTGAAACTGAGGAGGATTGAATCATGAGCTTGAAAGACAAACTGCCCGGTGCGCTGGGTTTCGGTACGGCGCCGTTGGGCAACATGTTCCGCGCCATTCCTGAAGACGAAGCGCTGGCCACCGTGCACGCCGCGTGGGATGGCGGCGTGCGCTACTTCGACACCGCGCCGTTTTACGGTTCGGGTCTGTCGGAGATCCGCCTGGGCGCCGCATTGGCCCAATACAATCGCGACGATTACGTGCTGAGCAGCAAAGTCGGCCGGGTCATCCTTGATGAAGTCGAAGACACTGCTGCCCGCGACCTCGGCGAGAAGAGCGGGGTGTTCGAGCACGGTCGCCCGAACAAGATCGTCAACGACTACAGCGCCGACGCGACTCTGCGCTCCATCGAAGACAGCCTCAAGCGTCTGCAGACCGACCGACTGGACATCGTCTGGGTGCATGACATTGCCCAGGACTTCTACGGCGATCAGTGGCTGGAATACTTCAACCAGGCCCGCATCGGCGCGTTCAAAGTGCTGACCCGGTTGCGCGAAGAAGGCGTGATCAAGGGCTGGGGCCTGGGTGTGAACAAGGTTGAACCTTGCGAGCTGACCCTTGATCTGACTGAAGCGCAGCCGGACGGCTTTCTGCTGGCGGGTCGCTACACTCTTCTCGACCACGATCGTGCATTGCAGCGTCTAATGGACGCCGCCCTGGCGCAGAACGTCGAGATCGTGGTTGGCGGTCCTTACAGTTCGGGCATTTTGGCCGGTGGTGCACACTTCGAGTACCAGAAAGCCAGCCCGGCGATCATCAACAAAGTCGAGCAGATCAAGCGCATCGCGGCGGCCCACGGTGTCGACATCAAAGCCGCTGCGTTGCAGTTCTCGTTGGCGAACCCGGCGGTGGCCGCGGTGATTCCAGGCTCCAGCCGTCCGGACCGGATTGCTGAAGACGTGGCCGCGCTGTCGGCGGTGATTCCCGCCGCATTCTGGCAAGCGATGCGCGAGGCGAAACTGGTTTCTGACCGTGCGCCATTGCCGATCACAGGAGCATGAGCATGAAAATCGATTTGACTGGAAAACTTGCCATTGTCAGCGGCAGCACCGCCGGCATTGGCCTTGGCATCAGCAAGGCACTGGCCGAGTCCGGCGCCACGGTGGTGGTGATTGGTCGCGAGACGGCCAAGGTCGAACAGGCGCTGGCAAGCATCCGCCAGAGTGTGCCGGACGCGCAACTGCGTGGTCTGACCGCCGACCTCGGCACGGCTGAAGGCGCAGAAAAGCTGTTCGCTGCCGAACCCCGCGCCGACATCCTGGTGAACAACCTCGGAATCTTCAACGACGTGGATTTTTTCGACACGCCGGACAGCGAGTGGACGCGCTTTTACGAGGTCAATGTGATCTCCGGCGTGCGCCTGTCACGGCATTACGTACCGGACATGGTCAAGCAGGGCTGGGGTCGGGTGATTTTTCTGTCCTCGGAATCCGGCATCGCAATCCCGGCCGACATGCTCAACTATGGGGTGACCAAGAGCGCCAACCTGGCGGTGTCCCATGGCTTGGCCAAACGGTTGGCGGGCACTGGCGTGACGGTCAATGCGATCCTGCCCGGCCCGACGCTGACCGATGGCCTGGAGCAGATGCTCAAGGACGCCACTGACGCGTCGGGGCGTAGTATTCGCGAAGAAGCCGATGCATTCGTGCGCAAGGCCCGGCCGACGTCGATCATCCAGCGCGTGGCGAATGTCGAGGAAGTCGCCAACCTGGTGGCCTACATCGCTTCGCCGCTGTCCTCGGCCACCACGGGCGCGGCTCTGCGGGTCGACGGTGGTGTCGTCGACAGCATGGCGATTTGAAATTTATTCATTAAGAGAGAGGACTACATGGCAACTGCATCAGCATTCATTGATATCCCGGCGTCGGCCGATAACGTGTGGCAATTGATTGGCGGCTTCGACACGCTGCCGGACTGGCTGCCGTTTATCCCGAAAAGCGAACTGAGCGAAGGCGGGCGGGTGCGCAGCCTGCAAACGGCGGACGGCGCGGTGGTGGTTGAGCGCCTGGAGGCGTTTGATAACGCCGGGAAGACTTACAGCTATTCGATTGTGCAGGCGCCGTTTCCGGCGACCGAGTACCTGGCGACTATCAAGGTAGAAGCACAGGGTGAGGGCAGCCGGGTGACGTGGTCGGGCCGGTTTACGCCGGTTGGGGTGAGCGAGGCGGAGGTCGAGGCTTTGTTTGGCGGGATTTATCAGGGCGGCCTCGAAGCGCTTCGAGCCAACTACCCAGCCTGATAGTCACCGCAAATCCCCTGTGGGAGCGAGCAAACTCGCTCCCACAGGTTTTGTGTCAACTCAGGCGATTCGGCTCAGGTCTGGGGTATCAGGCTTTGCTGGCAATCGAGGGTCAATCGCGCGCCGCCGAGTTCGCTGGTGCCCACTTCAAGCGCAAAGCCATGCAGGCTGGCAATCGCCGCAACGATCGAGAGGCCCAGGCCAAAGCCGTTTTTCTGATTGCCTCCGTCCGCCCGATAAAAGCGCTGGAACACCGCTTTGCGTTCGCTTTCCGGGATGCCGGGGCCTGAATCGAGCACTTCGATTTGCGTGTGCCCGGCCACATTGATCCCACGCAAAATCACTTCGCCGCCCGGCGGAGTAAATTTGATCGAGTTGCTCAACAAGTTCGCCACAGCCTCAAACAACAGCGCGCGATCGCCAATCAATGGTGGCAGCGATGCCGGCAATTGCAGCGTGAACACCAACTCGCCTTCCTCCGCCAGCGGCAGGTAGAAGTCGTGCAATTCCTGCAGCAGCGGCACCGGGTCCAACTGCACAAAACCGGAGCGACGCTGCCGGTCCTCCAGTTCAGAAATCCGCAACAAGCCACGAAACCGCGCCATCAAGGTGTCGGCTTCGGCGAGCACTGAATCCAGCTGCACGGCCAGCGTCGAGCCTTCATCCGCCTGCTGTTGAATCCGATACAACTGCGCGCGCAGGCGGGTCAGCGGGGTGCGCAGATCATGGGCGATGTTGTCGCACACCCCCTTGACCTCGTTCATCAAGCGTTCGATGCGTTCGAGCATGGCGTTGACGATGGCGGCGAGCATGTCCAGCTCATCGCGGCGGTTGGACAGGGGCAGGCGCCGGGTCAGGTCGCCGGCGACGATGGCTTCGGCGCTCGCTTGAATGGCACGAATGCGTCGCAACGGGCGCCGCCGCAGCAGGTGCCAGCCGGCGATGCCGGGCAGAATGGTCAGCGTCACTCCCCAGAACAACGCATGCAGAATGATGCGGGTCACGGCGAACAACGAACCGTTGTCGCGCACCAGCACCAGCCAGCGACCGTCCCGGGTCTGGGTCGCTACAGCGTCACAACTGTCGGCAGGCAGGCTGGGGTCGTCGGATTCGGCGCAGTCGCTGAGTATGTGGATCTTGCCATCCAGCGGCAAACCCTCGGGGATGCTTTGCATCGCCCCGCTGAGGTAGCGGTGCTGGGCATCGAACAGACCGTAGGCGTCAATTCCGCGAATGTCGAAGGTCATGCTGACGGCGAGGGCGTCCAGCAGTTGTTCGCCCTGAAAATGCGAAAACAGGTGCTGGCGTTGCATCAGCGAGTGCTTGGCCAAATTGTCCAGGTAAGCCGAAACCTCGAAATACATGACCCCCATCAGAATTCCGCTCCAGAGCACGAACAGCGAACTGTACAGCGCGAGCAGGCGGCTGCTGGACGAACGCCAGCCGTTAGAGGGGTTCAGCAATGACATATCCCGAGCCTCGCACGGTGCGGATCAACGGGACTTTACCTGGTGGATCGATCTTCTTGCGCAGGCGGCCGATGTGCACGTCGATCAGGTTGGTGCCGGGGTCGAAGTGATAGCCCCAGACTTCCTCGAAAATCATCATCCGCGACAGAATCTGCCCGGTGTTGCGCATCAGGAATTCCAGCAGCTTGTACTCGGTGGGTAACAGCGTCAGCAGCTGGTCATCGCGGCTGGCTTCGTGGCTGATCAGGTTCAGCTCAAGGTCGGCGACGCGCAACGTGGTCGCCTGAGCGGTCACCGTGTTTTGACGGCGCAGCAGCACTTCAACGCGCGCGGCCATTTCATCGGTGGCGAACGGCTTGGTCAGGTAATCGTCACCGCCAGCGCGCAAGCCGCGCACACGCTCGTCGACGTCGGACAGGGCGCTGATCATCAGAATCGGCGTGGCCACGCCCATGGTGCGCAACGTGGTGACAATCGCCAGGCCATCGAGCTCGGGCAGCATGCGGTCCAGCGTGATCAGGTCGTAATTGCCGCTGACCGCACGCTCAAGTCCTTCACGGCCATTGTTGACCCAATCGACGTCGAGGCCGTGGCTGCTCAGTTCGGCGACGATTTCCCGGGCGGTCACGGCGTCGTCTTCGATGGTCAAGATGCGGGTCATAAGGGGTGCCTGATAGTCAGTTCATGGCGGAGTGTGGGGGCATTTTGCCAAGAATTGCTGGGGTCTGAATAAATTAACTTTCATGTTGCTTGAGGAGCCTGTGCAGAGCATTGATATCATACGGCCATAACTCATTCAGGAAACTGCGCTGTGCTTACTTTGATTCGTCGCGGCGGGATGCCGGTTACATTGTTGTTGCTGTGCATTGCCAGCGCTTCCAGCTGGGCGGGTAATACACCGTGCTCGGGGAAAAAGGGCGGAATTGATCGATGTGATGGCGATCTGTTTCTGTGTAATGACGGATCTATCAGCGGTTCGAAGAAAAGTTGCTCGGCGGTGTATGGCGGCCAAAGCCAAGCCCGACCGCAAACCGTGTTGCAGCATAATGATGGCTGCGCCTGCGGCACCGGCTCGTTCTGCACTGGGCCCAGAGGCGGGGTCTATTGCCTCACGCCCAGCGGTAACAAGAGCTACAAGCGAAAGTAGTTAATCGCAGTGCATAAAACCCGCTGCAATTGCCCCCACCTTGCAAATTGCAATAAAACTGGAAGTTCAAACTTTATAAGTAATTGAAATAGAAGAGATTATTTAAATCTTGCGACTGGCACGGTGACTGCAATTCTTCCTCTGAAGAGTTGTAACACCATCTTTCTGCCTGGAGCGAAAACAATGAATAGATCCTCTGATGGTTTCTATCCCGATATAGAAGAATCGAGCACGCTGTCGGGGGTGTCCTGGGGCGCGATCTTCGCCGGGGCTGCTGCAGCGGCGGCGTTGTCGCTGATCCTGGTACTGCTCGGTTTCGGCCTTGGGTTTTCGGCGGTCTCGCCTTGGGCCCATGAAGGCGTGAGCGCCAAAGGCCTGGGGATTTCCACAATCGTCTGGCTGGCTGCGACGCAAATCGTGGCTTCCGGGCTCGGCGGTTATATCGCCGGTCGCTTGCGGGTGAAGTGGGCCAACATGCACGGCGATGAGGTTTATTTCCGTGACACCGCCCACGGTTTCCTGGCCTGGTGCGTAGCCACGCTGGTGACTGCGACGCTGGTCGTCGGTTCGGTCAGCAGCATCGTCAGCGGTGGCGTGCAAGCCGGCGCAAGTGTTGTCGGTGGTGCCGCCAGTGTCGCGACTCAAGCCGCTGGCACCGCCGCGGCTAACACCGACAGTGACCAATATGGCTACTTCGTCGACACTCTGTTCCGCGATGATCGTCCTGCCGCTGTCAGCGATGACGCTGCCCGCAGCACCGTGACCCGGATCTTCGCGCGTTCCCTGAGCGATGGCCAACTGGCCCCCGCAGACCGGACTTATCTGGCGCAATTGGTCGCCCAGCGCACCAACCTGACCCAGGCCGATGCCGAACGCCGTGTCGATGAAGTCTATGCCCGCACTCAAAAAGCTGTTGCCGACGCCAAACTGGCTGCCCAACAAGCTGCTGACACCGCCGCCAAAGTCGCTGCCTGGACTTCGCTGTGGATGTTCGTTGCCTTGCTGATCGGTGCGTTCTTCGCCAGCTTCGCCGCTACTTTCGGCGGTCGTCGTCGCGATGCCGTGGTGTATCTGGAATCCGACACTTACGTCACCACCACTACTGTGCCAGTTCGCTAACCCAGGAGAATTCTCATGCGCTCATTACTGCTGTTCTTTCTCGGCGTGCCAATCCCGATCATCATCCTGATCGCCCTGTTCATGCATTGATATTCTGAGGCTTATGCCTCCGCCGCTTCCGCCTCTGGTGGAAGCGGCTTTTTGCTTTCTGAGATCCGTTAACGCGATGGCGGCAAACCTGCTGCCACAAGACTCAAGCCTTACCCGCTTCCCGCTCCTCCATCTGATCTGCCTCAAACAATCTGGCCAATTCCGCCCGCGCTTCCTGTGCCGTCTGCAAGACCTTCGCCGCATCGTCATACACCGCGTGCTGGGCCTCCAGCACTTGTTCATCGTGATGCTTGAAGCGTTTGATCCGCGCATCGGCCTGCGCCTGGGTCAATCCCAGGCCGACCAGTGTGCGCCGGCTCATTTCCAGACTCGAATAATAGGTTTCCCGAATCGCCTCGGCGCCCAGGTCCACCAACCGGTGCACATGCTGACGGTTACGGGCCCGGGCGATGATCTTGATGTGCGGATACAGCTTGTGCACCACCTCGGCGGTCTTGATGTTGGTGTCCGGGTCATCGGTGGCGATGACAAAGTATTCCGCTTGCTCGACCTTGGCCGCGCTGAGGATTTCCGGGCGCATCGGGTCGCCGTAGAACACCGGCACGCCGCCGAAACTGCGCGACAGTTCGATAGTTTCCACCGAGGTGTCCAGCGCCACGAACTTGATGTTTTGTGCCCGCAGAATCCGCGCCACGATCTGCCCCATCCGGCCCATGCCGGCAATCACCACGCGCGGCGCATCGGTGTCGATATCGCGAAATTTCTCCGGCACCTCGACAGGCTGCACCTTGGGCGTATACAGCCGCGCGCACAGCAGCAACAACAGCGGCGTCACTGCCATGGACAGGGTGATGGTCAGCACCAGCAAATCGTACAGGCGCGGCTCGAACAGCCCTTGGTCGCGCCCGATCTTGAACACCACAAACGCAAATTCACCACCGGCCGCCAGCACGATGCCCAGGCGAATGGCACTGACTTTACCCAAACCGCCGGCCAGTCGACCGACCAAAAACAGCAGCGGTAATTTGAGTGCAATCAGCAGCAGGGTCAGCCCCAGCACCGTGATCGGCGCGCTGAGCAGCAGACTCAAGTTGGCGCCCATGCCGACGCTGATGAAAAACAACCCCAGCAACAGGCCCTTGAAAGGCTCGATCTGCGCTTCCAGTTCATGGCGGTATTCAGAGTCCGCCAGCAGCAACCCGGCGAGGAACGCGCCGAGGGCCATCGACACACCGACCAGGTCCATCAGCCACGCTGTGCCGATTACCACCAGTAACGCGGTCGCCGTCGAGACCTCGGGCAAACCGGTCTTGGCCACCACGCGAAACACCGGTCGCAGCAGATACCGTCCGCCGACCACCACCACCGCAATGCTGCCCAATACCCGCAAACCGTGGTTCAAGTCGTCGGCGGCGGTGGAGGTGTGATCGCCACCGGCCAATAACGGCACCATGGCAATCAATGGGATCGCGGCGATGTCCTGGAACAGCAGGATCGCAAACGCCAGGCGCCCGTGAGGACTGGTCAGCTCTTTGCGCTCAGCCAGGCTTTGCAGGCCAAACGCAGTGGACGACAGCGCCAGGCCAAGGCCGAGCACGATGGCACTGTTCAAGGGTTGGCCGAAGACAAACAGCGCCAGCACGCCGATCACCGAACCCGTCAACAGCACCTGCGCCAGTCCCACGCCAAACACTGATTTACGCATCACCCACAAGCGGCGTGGTGACAATTCCAGACCGATGATGAACAGCAGCAACACCACGCCCAGCTCGGAGATATGGCTGACGCTCTGCGGATTACCGATCAACCCCAGCACCGATGGCCCGATGATCACCCCGGCAAACAGATAGCCCAGCACAGCCCCAAGTTGCAGGCGTTTGGCCAAGGGCACGGTCAGCACAGCCGCGAACAGAAAAACAACGGCGGCTTGTAAAAGGTTGCCTTCGTGGGGCATGACGAACTCCAGACACTCGATACGGCGGGGCGACAAGGATAAAGGCTGAGGCGTCAGGCGTCAGCCCTAACATGAAGCGTTTCAGCCTGCATTGAAGGCCAGGAGAATCTGGTTACATTTAGCATCAATTAGTGACATTCATAGGATAAGCTAATCAATCTGCCTGTTTCCCGAGTACGCGATATGGCCATCAACTTCGACCTCAACGATCTGCAAGCCTTTCGCGCCGTGGTCGAGCAGGGCAGTTTTCGCAAGGCTGCCGACACCGTGCGCATCTCACAGCCGGCACTGAGCCGGCGTATCGAAAAACTGGAAGACGCCCTCGGTGTACGCTTGTTTGAGCGAACCACGCGCAAGGTCAGCCTGACCCAGGCCGGGCGCGGTTTCATGCCGAGTGTCGAGCGTCTGCTCGATGATCTCGACATCGCGCTGCTGGGTATCAGTGAAGTCGCTTCGACCCGACTCGGCCATGTCACGGTCGCGTGTGTGCCGTCGGCGGCGTACTACTTTATGCCGCGAGTGATCGCCCGTTATCACCAGCAATTTCCCCGGATCAAAGTCAAAGTGCTGGATTCCAGCGCTCACGACGTGCTCGGCGCAGTGGTCAATGGCGAGGCGGATTTCGGCCTGAGTTTCATGGGTACGCTGGAGGCCGAAGTCGAGTTCGAACCCCTGGTGCAGGAAGAGTATGTGGGGGCCTGTCGGCGCGATCACCCGTTGGCGGGGCGCAGCAGCGTGACCTGGGATGAGTTCTATCAGCAGGATTACATTTCGCTGGACAAGACGTCCGGCAATCGCTTTTTGCTGGATCAGGCGCTCAGCGGAATTGTCCCGCAGCGGCAGAGTATCTGCCAAACCCGCCATGTGACGACGATGATCGGTCTGGTGGAGGCGGGGTTGGGTGTGGCGGCGGTGCCGTTGATGGCGATGCCGGCGGCCGATCACCCGATTCTGACACGGGTGCCGCTGACCAATCCGCAGGTGATGCGCAGTGTCGGCTTGATCAAGCGCCGGGGTCGAACCCTGACCCCGGCGGCGTTGGAACTGGAGCGGTTGGTGGTGGAGATGAAAGTCCAGCCGTCTGCGGTCAGCGGCTGACCGAATCCAGCCCGGTGGCCTTCACGTCCGACTGAGCGGCCGAGGAAGCCAGGTATTCAAGCAGCGCCTTGGCTTGCTCCCGGTGCTGCGCGCCTACCGGAATGCCAGCCGCAAAACGCGTCACCGACTGCACCGACTCCGGAATTTTCGCCACAAAACTCACCCCCGGCACAGGCAGCAGTTCGCTGACTTGCTGAAAGCCCAGTTGGTAATCGCCGGTGGCAACCACCGAACCGACCGGGATTTTTGCAATCATCTTCGACTTGGGCTTGAGTTGATCCTCGATGCCCAGGCGCTTGAACAGTTGCTCCTCGATGTACACGCCGCTGGCGCTGTCGGAATAGGCCACGGACTTCGCGGCGAGCAAGGTCTTTTTCAGCCCGTCGACGGAGCTGATGTCCGGCTTCGGCGCGCCTTCGCGCACCACCAGGCCGATTCGTGAATCCGCCAGTTCAACCCGGGACGCCGGGTCGACTTTGCCTTGCTTGATCAAGTCGTCCAGGGCGTAGCCCACCATGATCACCACATCGGCCTGCTCGCCACGCGCGAGCCGATTGGGGATCGCTTCCGGTGCCTTGCCCATCGAAGGGCCGAGGGCGGTGTCCAGTGTGTTGCCCGTGGAGGCAGCGAATTTCGGGCCGAGGATTTTATAGGCGGCGGTAAACCCGCCGGAAGTCATCACGTGGATCTCTTCGGCCTGGGCGATGGTGCTCAGCCCGAGGCTGGCCAGCAACGTCAGGGCAACAAAATTGAATAGTTTCTTCATGATCATGTGTTCTCAAAGGGTTCAGGACATCGCCGGTTGCAGGCGACCGGTCGAGCGGCGATAGAGATACAGCGTCGCGCACAACGCACAGAGCGCGGCGAAACTCATCCAGTAACCGGGCGCGGCCTTGTCGCCGGTGTACTGAATCAGGAAGGTCGACATCGCCGGGGTGAAACCACCAAACACCGCGGTGGCCAGGCTGTACGCCAGGGAGAACCCCGCGACCCTGACCTCGACCGGCATGATTTCCGTGAGCGCCGCAATCATCGCGCCGTTGTACAAGCCATAAATGAACGACAGCCACAGCAATACCAGCAGCATGTGCATGAAGCTCGGCGCGTTGACCAGAAAGGTCAGCGCCGGATACGCGGTGGCGAGGGTCAACAACGCCATGGCGATCAGCACCGGACGACGACCGATCCGGTCGGACAATGCACCGCCAATCGGCAACCAGAAGAAGTTCGAAACCCCCACCAGCAAGGTCACCAGCAACGCATCGGACGTGCTCAGGTGCAGTACGGTTTTGCCAAATGTTGGTGCGTACACGGTGATCAGGTAGAAGGCGGTGGTGGTCAGCGCGACCATCATCATGCCGGCGAAGACGATCACCCAGTTCTGCGCCAGTGTGCGGAACACATCGCCCATGCTCGGACGGTGTTTACGCGCGGCGAACTCTTCGGTTTCTTCCAGGTTACGGCGCAGGAAGAAAATGAACGGCACGATCATGCAACCCACGAAAAACGGAATTCGCCAGCCCCAATCGGCAATCATTGCCGGCGCCATCCACTGGTTCAGTCCATACCCCAGCCCGGCGGCGACAATGATCGCCACTTGCTGGCTGGCCGATTGCCAACTGGTGAAGAAGCCCTTGTTGCCGGGCGTGGCGATCTCTGAGAGGTACACGGAGACTCCGCCCATTTCCGCTCCGGCGGAGAAGCCTTGTAGCAGTCGGCCGATCAGCACGATGGCAGGAGCGAACAGTCCGATGGTTTCGTAACCGGGTACCAGCACAATCAAGATCGTGCCGCTGGCCATAATCGACAGCGTGACAATCAAACCTTTGCGCCGGCCCACATCATCAATGTAAGCGCCCAGCACTACGGCACCCAACGGGCGCATCAGGAAGCCTGCGCCAAACACTGCAAAGGTCATCATCAGCGAGGCGAATTCGCTGCTGGCCGGGAAGAACACGGCGGCAATCTGCGTGGCGTAGAAACCGAAAAGGAAGAAATCGAATTGTTCGAGAAAGTTGCCCGAGGTGACCCGGAAAATCGCACTGGCGCGGGAGCGCCCGGAAGGGATTGATGTTGTCATTGATCTGTACTCCACCGCTCTTATGACGTGCATTGCCTGGACGCAATGCACGGTTCTTATTGGGGCGAATGGTGGATCAGGGACATCGATATGATAAGTGCATTGTTGACATGCATTAATGCGTGAAACGGATCAATGCTAAGCGCAGTAGGTGGCTAGCCGTTGCCGAACCTACGCTCGACTTCGACGTGGCTAATATTTTTTCGAATGATCGAGCTTCTGGGCGGTCCCACTTCAGCTACCAAGAATTTACTGGAGGTTCATCAATGAACAACAAGATCCTTATCGCCAGCCTAGCCCTCGTTGCAGGCCTGGCCGGTATCGCCCCGATCGTTCAAGCGGATGACCCACCACAAAAAACCGTTCAGCCCGGCGTTAACAATTCCCGCAAGCTAGTGGTCGGCGACCGTGCCCCGGACATTTATCAACGCAGCGAAAAAGCCCTGGGCAATTGGAAACAGAAGGGCCTCAAGGCCCCGAAAGACCAGGCGCAATGGGTGCAGATCAATGACAAGTACATGATGGTGATGATTACCAACGGGACGATTGTCGATATCACGCCAGTGGAGCGATAGGCCGAAGAAGCTATTCGCTGTGCGCACGCGTCAGGCTTTCGGTGCCCAACCGATACTGATTATTCCCACTGCGTTTAGCCTCATACATCGCCAGGTCGGCGATGTGAATCAGCCGGTCCATGCTCGGCGCGTGGTCCGGGAACATCGCGACGCCAAGGCTGGTGCCGATGTGGCGTTGGTCATTGCCGATGGTGATGGGCGGTGACAGTTCGACGAAGATTTTCTGGCAGATGTTGCGCGCTTCATCCTGCAGGCTGATGCCCGGGGGCATCCCCTGCAGGATCACCACGAACTCGTCGCCACCGATCCGCGCGACAGTGTCGGTCGAGCGCAGGATTTTCTTCAGGCGTGTGGCGGTCGTGATCAGCACCCGGTCGCCCGCGGCATGGCCGTAGTGGTCGTTGATGGCCTTGAAACCATTGAGGTCGACGAACACCAGCGCCACCCTGGTCGCGCTGATACGCGCCTGTTCCAGTGCCTCGGACAAGCGTTCCTCAAGCACCAGGCGGTTGGGCAGTCCGGTCAGCGGATCGTAATGGGCCAAATGTTGCAGGTAGCTGGCCGAGGCTTTTTCCTCGGTGATGTCGCGCACAACCCCCATCATCTTGACGGTGGCGTCATGGTCGTTCTTGACCACGTTACCGGTCTCGCGCAACCAGCGGATAGTGCCGTCGGGCCAGACCACGCGGTATTCCTCGTCATGGTTTTCACCGGTTTGCAGGCAACGCAATTCCCCGGCCCGCACCTGAGCCCGGTCATCGGGGTGTACGCAGGCACAAAATAGCGCGTAGGAGGGCGTCACCTCGCCAATCTTGAAGCCGAACATGCCGTAGATGGCGTCCGACCAGTAGAGCTTGTCGGTGTCGACATCCCAGTCCCAGGTGCCGATGCGGGCGAAATACTGGCTGCGCTTGAAGCGTTCGGCATCACCGTCCTGGCGCAGGGTCTGGCGCTCGGACAGGCTGGCGATCAATGCGCGTTGCTCGGCCAGCTGCCTTTGCAGCGAGCGCTCGCGACAGATCAACACGACGATCAGGGCAATCATCACCGAGCCGATGGCGGCGCTGGTCCAGACGAAACTCATTAAGGCGTTGCCATCGTTGTGTATTAACCATGAAGGGAGATGCCCAATAGATTAGTTCAGACGCGCGCCAAGTAGCAGTCGCTTTCTCTTCAGCGGACGCTAGACCAGGGCAACCAGACGGTGGGCCAGGGCATCTTCGTCGATTGCTACAAGCGACCCTACAGTTCGGCGGACGGCAAGATCCAGCCGACCAGTCAACGGTTTGCGACCAGCCAGGAGGCCAAGGAAGAAAAAAAGGTCGAGGCGCAGGTGCCTGAACCGGACACGGGTGCTTGAACAGTTGCCAGCCGGATGATTTTCTGGGAAAACCACGTCCCTCGAAAACCGCCCACAGATAAAACATTGTCATGACTGAAGAACTGCAAATCATCGACCTCGAACCGGGCGATGGCAAAGCCGCCGTCAAAGGCGCGCTGATCACCACCCAATACCGCGGCTGGCTGGAAGACGGCACTGAATTTGACTCTTCCTACAGCCGCGGCAAGCCGTTCCAGTGTGTGATCGGCACCGGAAGGGTTATCAAAGGGTGGGATCAAGGGATCATGGGGATGCAAGTCGGCGGCAAGCGCAAGCTGCTGGTGCCCGCGCATCTGGCCTATGGCGAGCGAACGATGGGCGCGATTCCGCCGAATTCGAATCTGATTTTCGAGATTGAATTGCTGGAAGCGCTGACGCGTGATGATTGAGTGTGTGGTTTTAGTGACGGGGCATGCCGTAATTCCGCATCACCCCGTGGTGCGGGGTAGCGATGCCTAACCTGACAGCGGATTCGATTTAAGCAAAACTCTACTCCCGCACACCGATGAACAGCTCCAGTTCTGTCGGTAGCTGTTGATTGAGAACTGCAGCTATTTTTCGGGTTTGCTCGTCGGTCAGGTGCGTTTCGCCGTCCGCTGCTTCATCAAGACTTTTCCAGCCGAACGCATCCATTACTGCGCTTTCATTCTCAGGTCGAACGGTGTGTTCGAACTTCAGGAAGTCACCCGCTTCATCACCTTTCAAAAACCCGCTTATCCATAAAAACATAAAGATCCCTCAGTTGATTTCTAAGCGATGCGGACGCTATATCAATAGGGACTGGATAGATGTAGGACGGGTCTGAAACGTGGGCCGTTTTTTCAAATGGCCTTACTAGCCAACGCTTGTTGAAAAGTTTCCCGATACGCATACAAGCCCGGTGTTCCCCCGGTCATGACAAACAACACATTGTCCCCGGAACGAAAATGCCCTTGTCGGATATCGGCCAACAACCCGGCGAAGGCTTTTCCGGAATACACCGGGTCGATCAACAACCCTTCGGCGCGAGCCATCAGGCGTACGGCTTCTTGCATGGCCGATGTAGGCAAACCATATCCGTCGCCCAGCTGACTGCCGTCAATGTTGATTGCTTCAGCCGTCACAACGGCGTCGCTGCCCATCAACGCCAAGGCGTCTTGGGTCAATTTCAGGGTTCTGGCCGCTGACGTGTCGCGATCGGATAGCACTGAGTACGACTTGACGATTGAAGTGCCGCGACCCAGCAGCTCAAAGCCTGCTGCCAACCCCGCATGGGTGCCGGCGCTGCCGTTGGGCACCACGACCTGGTTGAACGTCAGGCCGAGTTCGGTTTCCTGCTGCGCGATTTCCGCCGCGCAGCGTGCATAACCGAGACTGCCCAGCGGCGTCGAGCCGCCCGTGGGTATGACCAGCACTTTGCGTCCCGAGTCGCGAAGTTGTGCGGCGCGAATGTCGGCTTGAGCGAGCGAATCGCTACCCTTGGCGAGCACGCGGATGTCTGCTCCGAACAATTGATCGAGCAGGACGTTGCCGTTCAGCTCGTAGTCCGCTTCGTCTTTGGGCACCGCGCGGGTCAGTATCAACTCGCAGGCAAGGCCCAGGCGGGCGCACACAGCAGCGGTCAGGCGCGCATGGTTGGATTGCAGGCCGCCGACGGTAATGACCGTGTCGACGCCGGCCTCATGCGCGGCGCCAATGTGAAATTCAAGTTTGCGCAGTTTGTTGCCGCCACCGCCGATCAGCATGTGATCGTCACGCTTGAGATACAGGCCAATGCCCCGCGACTTCAAATCCAGCCATTGCTCCAGGCGTTCAGCCCTCTGAATCGGCGTAGGACCTTGCAACAGGTCGACCCGCGCAAAAGAACTCAGTGACTTGTCCAGTAGGGTTTGCATCAATGGCGCCTCGTTGTTCACTTTATTAAAGTGACTCTAGGGAGAAAGCCTCGGGTGATAAACGCATCGCCGGTTATTACTCCTTTAACCTGATGTATTTAATGCAAGGCAGGGACATGAGCAAACTCAGGCAAATGGAAGTCTTCGTCGCCGTGGTCGAGGCGGGCAGTTTTGCCGATGCCGCCGACGAGGTGGGCATGTCCGCCGTCATGGTCGGACGGCACATCCAGAGCCTGGAGAAAACCCTCAATACCAAGCTGATCCAGCGCACCACCCGGCGCCAGTCGATCACCGGGGAAGGGCGATTGTTCTATGAGGAAGCCAAGCTGGCGCTGGAGCAGGTGAAGTACGCGTTCAGCCGGGTCGAAGCCTCAAACCCCGAGCCCAGCGGCCTGTTGCGAATCACCGCACCCATGACCCTCGGCGTGTCTTTGGTCGGCCCGTTGGTGGCCGAGTTCATGCAGCATTATCCGCAGATCCAGGTCGAGCTGATTCTGAGCAACGAAGTGGTGGACCTGTACGAGACGTCGTTTGACCTCGCTTTCAGGATCTCCGAGCTGATCGGCGTCAATCTGCTGGCCAAGCCCTTGCCGCCGTATCGAATGGTGATCTGCGCATCGCCCCGGTATCTGCGCAAATGGCAGGAGCCGCAGACGCCCGAAGACCTGCACCGACACAGAATCCTTACTCACACTTCCTGGAACAACCGCTTCGCCTGGCCGCTGAGAAACGGCGCCAGCGAAGTGCCGTGGCCGGAGCGGGCGGTGCTCAAAAGCAATGACGGCCAAGTGTTGCTGCATGCGGCCGTGGCCGGAGAGGGGATTTTGATGCAGCCCGATTTTTTGGTGTCGGCGGCCTTGGCCAATGGCGAGCTCGTGCGGATCATGGAGGACTATGTTCCGCCGCCCAAACCGGTGCAGATGGTGTACCCGCGTTCAAGGAAGTCGCTGCCCAAGTTGAAGGCGTTTGTCGATTTCGTTGCGGATCGACTGGCATAGCGGGCACACCACTTTTGGATTGTCGACTTGCCAGTTCGATCAGGATCAGTGACGATGCGCGCCAGATAGGGGTAGGGGGTATAGGTATGTCGCATATTCACGAACACAAAGACGATTTGCTCAACCGGGTGCGGCGCATCTCAGGCCAGGTCCAGGCTGTGGAGCGCGCACTTGAGTCCGACGCAGATTGCGCCAAGACCCTGCACCTGGTCGCCGCCATCCGTGGTGCGGTCAACGGTTTGATGGATCAGTTCATCGACGCCCACGCCCGTGAACACGTGGCCCGTCCAGGCCTGAGCGACGAAGAGCGCGCCGAAGGCCTGGAAGAGTTACTGCAAGCCATCCGTCGTTATTCGAAATAAGGCCTGAAAAAAACCATGACACCGTTACCGCAGGCTTCGAATTTTGCCCACGACCATATGTTCCTGGGCGCTTCCCATGATGAAAATGCACGCCGCACCTGGTGGGTGGTAGTGCTGACCTTCGTCATGATGATCGGCGAGATTGCCGCCGGTTACCTCACGGGTTCCATGGCGTTGCTGGCCGATGGTTTCCACATGGCGACCCATGTCGTTGCCTTGGGCATCGCGGCGGCGGCCTATGGTTTTGCCCGGCGGCATGCCAACAATGCCCGCTACAGTTTTGGCACCGGTAAAGTCGGTGACCTGGCCGGTTTTGCCTCGGCCATGGTGCTGGGGCTGGTGTCGCTCGGCATTGCCGTGGAGTCCGTTCTGCGGCTGCTCGAGCCGACCACCGTAGCCTTTACAGAGGCGACAGTGATTGCCGTGGTCGGGCTGGCGGTGAACATTGCCAGCGCCTTTCTCTTGATGGGGCATCACGGCCATGATCACGGTCATAGCCACGACCACGGCCATCATCACGACAATAACCTGCGCTCGGCCTACGTCCATGTGCTGGCCGATGCCTTGACCTCGGTGCTTGCGATCGCGGCGTTGCTGGCCGGCCGTTACCTGGGCTGGGTCTGGCTCGACCCGGCGATGGGCATCGTCGGTGCCATCGTCATTGCCAAATGGGCCTATAGCCTGATGCGCGACAGTGCTGCGGTGTTGCTCGACACCACCGATGAGCCCGTGGCCGCTGAAATTCGTGAGTTGCTGGCGACGGATGACGTGCGCATCAGCGACCTCCACGTCTGGCAGGTCGGGCCTGATGCGCGGGCGGCGATTGTCAGTGTCGTGGCCAGCGCGCCAGTCAGCGCCGAGACCATTCGCGAACGGCTGGTGCCGGTTCATGAGCTGTCTCACCTGACGGTGGAGTTTCGCAACGCTTGACGTCCTGTGCGGGGCCGTCGTTGAAATGCGGAACGCGGCCGTTGAGGGAAGGGCGGTAGTGCCAGATGAGGGAATCCCAATCGGGTCGATGGGCCAGAATTTCCTCCAGTGTCGCGCTGGCGATCTCCAGCGCCAGCATTTGCCCCGGACAGTGATGACGCCCCGCGCCAAAGGTAAAGCTGCGGCGTTGTGGGCGATCCAGCATAAACGCGTCGGGACGCTCATTGAGCTGCGGATCACGATTGGCCGACGCCAGCAGCACCAGAATCACATCGCCTGAATCGAGGCGGACACCGTCAATCTCACACGGCGCGACAACGAACCGCCGGGTATTCTGCACTGACGGATCAAAGCGCTGAACTTCTGCGATCAAGTGGTCAATACGCGTCGATTCACTGCGCAAAGACGGGTTTCGAATCAACGCCAACAGCGCATTGCCGATCAGTCCGGCGGTGGCCTCATACGTCTGGGAAAAAAGCCCGATCAAATTGGCAATCAGCATTTCCTGATCGCCGACGAACCGCTGGCGAATCCCGGCGAGCAGTATGCTTTTGTTGTCCGGATCTTCCAGCAGCTCGATAAAATAGCCCCTCAGTTGCTCTGCCGCCCCCTGCGCAGCCTGCAGTTGCGCCTGATCGCTGAGCGGCGACAGGCACGCGACGAAATCCGCTGTCAGCTCGCTGATCGCCCGCCCTTGAGCCGGTGAGAACCCCAGCAACGCCGCCACTACACAGACTGGCCCGCGGAACATGGCGTTGTACAACCCCGCAGCGTCCGGCGTGATCAACCGCGAGCTCACCAGCGTCTCGACTTCGCTGACATCAATCAGCGCCAGCCCCGGCTCGATCGCCGACCTCGGACAGCGCTGGCGTTCGCCCTCGTTCATGCGCATCAATTGCGCAAACACCTGGCCGGCGATGCCGCCGACAATCGCCTTGGGCACCGGCTCGTGGGGTGGTCGCACATGGCAATCGGGATGTGCCAGCACAGCAGCGACAGCGCGGGCACTGCTCGCCACCCACAGTTTCAGCCCCTGATGAAAAACCAGCCCGCCCTCGGCGCGCAGTTGGGCGTAGTAGGGATAAGGATCGACATGAGTTGCAGCGATGATCGGGTCCATGGGTCGCAGCCTTGTTCGTGATGGAGAAAGTGTTGCTACTATCTCCAGTCCGAAAAGGCCTTGATTCGTTCGGGAGCGAAATATGAACGTTGAACACCACGATATCGGCGTCTCGCAGGTGGCGGCGGCCATTGCAGAGCCTGCCCGAACGAAAATCCTCTGTTCGCTGATGGACGGCCACGCCCGTACCAGCACCGAGCTCGCAGCGGTTGCTGAAGTCAGTGCCTCCACTGCCAGCGCGCATTTGGCCAAGCTCAAGGAACTGGCACTGGTGCGGTTGCACGTGCAGGGCCGCCATCGTTATTACAGCCTCGCGGACAAGCGCGTCGCACAGGCGCTGGAAGCGCTGATGGTGATCGGCCAGAACAGTGCGCCAGCCTTCAGCTCACGGACGCCGGATCGGCTGCAATTCGCCCGCACCTGTTACGACCACATGGCTGGCACGCTCGCGGTATTGCTGCATGACCGGATGATCGAAGCCGGATGGCTACTGGAAACCGACGAGCAGGTTTATCAGCTCAGCGGCAGTGGCGAGGCCCTGTTTGCCGGGTTGGGCATTGAGGTCAAGAACCTGAATACGCTGCGCCGCCGCTTCGCCTGCCCGTGCCTGGACTGGAGCATGCGCCGCCCGCATCTGGGCGGCTCATTGGGCGCGGCGTTGCTGCAAACTGCGATCAAGCGCAAATGGCTGACCCAGGACCTGGACAGTCGGGCGCTGACGTTGACGGTGGTCGGGCGCAAGGAGATCGGCAGCCGCTTCGCCGTTGAGTTGCCGACTCAAGCCGCGATCGCTCGTCCCACGCCTGCCGAGTCCCGCCGCCGTGCGAGTGCCAGCCCGACGACTTAGCGGCTGGCCGAGGCCATGAGCACGCCAAAACCGGCGAAGGTCACCCCTGACACTTTCGCGGCCAGCCACGCGCCTTTCGGGCTCGACAACCAACCTTTCGCGGCATTGGCGAGCAGCGCATAACTGCCATGCACCAGGATCACCAGCACCGCGTAAGAGGCGACCAGTTTGAAAAACTGGCTGGAGAAGTGCGCCGAGGTGTCTATGAATTGCGGGAACACCGCCAGGAAGAAAAACACCGCCTTGGGGTTCAGGAACTGGATCGACGCCGCTTCCAGAAAGCGATAGCCCGGGGTTGAATGCCGGGTTTGCAGCAACGAGGTGAAACGGTCCGAGCGCCAGCTCTTGAACCCCAGGTACAACAAATACGCGGCCCCTGCGTATTTCAATACGGTAAAGGCATGGGCCGAGGTGCTGAGGATCAGGCCCACACTGGTGGCGCTGATGGCGGCGACGATGAACGCCCCCGAGGCAATGCCGAAAATACCCGGCAACGCCCCGGTCCAGCCGTGTCTGGCGGCATTGGACAGGGTCAGCAGAACGCCAGGCCCGGGGCTCAGAATGGTCAGCGTGGCGAAAAGCAAAAACAGTCCGTAGTTGTTCATGGCGTGCTCCGTCAGATGGCGCTGGCTGCGTGCGGGCAGATTGGCGTGGCGCAATGCGCGTGACAAACGCTTTAATTACGGCGCATAGGTGACTAAATTAGACGCATGAAAAATCAACTGCCGCCGCTCAATGCTGTTCGCGCCTTTGCTGTCGCTGCTCGTTATCAGAGCTTCGCGCTGGCGGCCGAAGAGCTGCATGTCAGCCACAGTGCGGTCAGCCGACACATCAAATTGCTTGAAGAACATCTAGGCGTGTTGCTGTTTGAACGACGCATCCGGCAATCGCTGCTGACGCCGGCCGGCCAGCGTTTTTATGGGCAGGTGAGCGCCGGGTTGGCACAGATTGCCGACGCTGCCGCCGAACTCAAGCGACATGCCGCGCTGCCGGTGGTGAAGATCAATGTCCGCCCGTCCTTTGCCCTGTTGTGGCTGGAACCCAGGCTGGCGGACTTCATGGCGCAATACCCGGGCATCACGCCGCAGGTGATGACCCAGACCCAGGCCCCCGATCATGCCCGAGACGGGTTTGATGTCGTCATTCGCCGTGGTCGCGACGACTGGGCGCCAGCGATTGAAGCGCGTCCTCTGTTTGAAGACGAACTGCTGCTGGTCGCGGCACCCTCGCTGATCGAACAGCAGCCGCTGGAAGACCTCGCGGGGCTGGACCGGCACACGCTGCTGACCGCCAAGGCGCGCCGCGAAGACTGGCACAACTGGGCCATGCACTTTGGCCAACGTCAGTCAGCCGTTCAGGTCACCCGTCAATTCGATCACATGCATCTTGTGCTGCAGGCTGCCGTCGAGGGGCAGGGCATCGCCTTGTGCCCGACCTCGCTACTTGGCACGCACCTGTGCAGTGGACGCCTGATCTGTCCGTTACCCGAATTACGCATGCCGCTGCCGCGCTATTACTACGGTGTGGCGCCGGATGTGACAGCGTCTACGCGGGTATTTGTGGAGTGGTTGTTTGCCCGGATTGCTCAGGATGAGCATCAGGCGACCAAGGGTGCGTTCTCGACTTGAACCACGGGCATCGACGCGATACTGTGTATCCATCCAGTATAAGGCGTGCCCCATGGAACTCATCGACAAGCTCAGCATTCTCGCCGACGCCGCCAAGTACGACGCATCGTGCGCCAGCAGCGGTGCGCCCAAGCGCAGCTCCGAGGGCAAGAGCGGACTGGGCTCGACCAACGGCATGGGCATTTGCCACAGCTATACGCCGGATGGGCGCTGCGTTTCGCTGTTGAAGATTCTGCTGACCAACTTCTGCCTGTACGACTGCCAATATTGCGTGAATCGCCGTTCCAGCGATGTGCCACGCGTACGCTTCACGCCGGAAGAAGTGGTGACGCTGACCCTGGATTTCTACCGGCGCAACTGCGTCAGCGGGCTGTTTCTCAGTTCCGGGATCATTCGTTCGGCGGACTACACCATGGAGCAGTTGATCCGTGTGGCCAAGCTGCTGCGCGAAGAGCATGAGTTCCGCGGTTACATCCATCTCAAGACCATTCCCGAAGCCGATCCGGCGCTGATCGAGGAGGCGGGGCGCTACGCCGACCGCTTGAGCGTGAACATTGAATTGCCCACCGACGCCAGCCTGCAAACCCTGGCCCCGGAGAAACAGCTGGGCTCGATCAAGCAAGCGATGCAGACCATCTACACCGGCTTACAAACCGTGCTCAACGAACCGCGCGCGCCGAAATTTGCCCCGGCCGGGCAGAGCACGCAGATGATCGTCGGCGCCGATGACACCGATGACAGCACCATTCTCCACAGCGCCCAGGCGCTGTATGGCAACTTCCGTTTGCGTCGGGTCTATTACTCGGCATTCAGTCCGATCCCCAACAGCCCGAAAAGCGTGCCTTTGGCTGCGCCGCCCTTGATGCGTGAACACCGCTTGTATCAAGCGGATTTCCTGTTGCGCAACTACGGCTTCACGGCTGGCGAGCTGTTCAAGGGCCCCGGGCACCTGGCGCTCGACATTGACCCGAAGCTGGCGTGGGCACTGGAAAATCGCGACGTCTTCCCGCTGGACCTCAATCACGCCGAGGCATCGTTGATCGCGCGCATTCCCGGCATAGGCTTGCGCACCACCGAGCGCCTGGTGGAACTGCGCCGCCAACGCCGCATCCGCTACGAGGACCTGACTCGAATGCGCTGTGTCCTGGCCAAGGCCAAGCCGTTTTTCATCACCAGCGATTACCACCCGCAGCAGGCCGAAGTCACCAGTCATCTGCTGTATCAGCAATTGCGCGACCGACCCGCCCCACAACAGATGGGGTTGTGGGGATGATCCATCTCGATTGCGATGACCTGTTCGACACCTGGCGCCAGCAGGCACGCTGGCTGCTCAGTCATGAGGTGGACCCCAGTCTGGTGAGTTGGGCGAGTGAAGGTGTGGCTGACCTGTTCGCCAGTGATGATGCGCCGCCCGAAACCCAGGGGCCGTTTCAGGCCCGGATCCCGCGGACGCTATTGGACACCCTGGAACGCGCGGCCCGTTATCGCGGTGATCAGCGTTGGAGCTTGTTGTACGAAGTGTTGTGGCGGGTCAGTCATGGTGACCGCACCGCAGTGTTGGCGGGTGACAAGTTGGGAAGTGAATTACAGAGAAGAATCAAGCAGATACAGCGTGAAGCTCATCATCTACATGCATTTGTGCGTTTCGTCGCGATGCCTGAAGGCGAGGGCCCGCACTATGTCGCCTGGCACGAACCGGCCCATGACATCCTGCACAGCGCCAGCGAACATTTCATCGGTCGCATGGGCCGCCATCGCTGGTTGATTGCGACACCTCGGGACGGGGTTTACTACGATGGCGAGCGGTTGATCCACCAACGACGTTGCCCGATTGAATGGCAGCAACTGGCACAAAACGCCGACGATCCACACAGCGACATGTGGTTGACCTACTACAGCCATATCTTCAATCCGGCGCGATTGAACCCGACCGTGATGCAAGGGCACTTGCCGATGCGGTTCTGGAAGAACCTGCCGGAAGGCGCGCTGATTCCGGGGTTGATCATTCAGGCTCGCACGGGCAAGCAACAGGACGGTCAGGCCAGCGGGATCAAGGGCAGGGGCGGTAAGCGCATTACGCTGGGGGACGCTGAGCGTCTTCAGAATCCATAAAAAAACCCGCTGGACGCACAGGCGCCCAGCGGGTTTTTGTTGTGGCGGATGTCAGGTCAAACCTTAACGATCCAGCCCGCAGGAGCTTCGATGTCGCCAGTCTGTACACCGGTCAGCTCTTTGTAGAGCTTCTGGGTGACCGGACCGACTTCGGTCTCGCTGTGGAACACGTGCAGGTGGTCGTTGTAGCTGATGCCGCCGATCGGGGTGATCACGGCAGCCGTACCGCAAGCGCCGGCTTCCTTGAAGTCGGAGAGCTTGTCGATGAACACGTCGCCTTCAACCACTTCCATGCCCAGACGCGATTTGGCCAGTTCGATCAGCGACAGGCGGGTGATGCCTGGCAGGACCGACGGCGAGTTCGGCGTGACGAACTTGTTGTCGTGGGTGATCCCGAAGAAGTTGGCCGAGCCGACTTCTTCGATTTTGGTGTGAGTCATCGGGTCCAGGTAGATGGCGTCGGCAAAGTGCGCCTTCTTGGCCTGGGAACCTGGCATCAGGCTGGCGGCGTAGTTGCCACCGACCTTGGCCGCGCCGGTGCCTTGTGGGGCCGCACGGTCGTAGCTGGAGATCAGGAAGTTGTGCGGGGTCAGGCCGCCCTTGAAGTAGGCGCCAACCGGGATGCAGAAAATCGAGAAGATGAATTCCGGTGCGGTACGCACGCCGATGTTGTCACCCACGCCGATCACGAACGGACGCAGGTACAGCGCGCCGCCAGTGCCGTAAGGCGGGATGAAACGCTCGTTGGCACGGACCACTTCCTTGCACGCTTCGACGAACTGCTCGGTGGACACCTGTGGCATCAGCAGACGAGCGCAGCTGCGTTGCATGCGTGCGGCGTTCTGATCCGGGCGGAACAGGTTGATCGAACCGTCCTTGCAACGATAGGCCTTCAGGCCTTCGAAGCATTGCTGGCCATAGTGAAGGGCAGTGGAGCCTTCGCTGATGTGCAGCACATTGTCTTCGGTCAGGGTGCCTTTGTCCCACTCGCCATTACGCCAGTGCGACAGATAGCGCTTGTCTGTCTTGATGTAGTCAAAACCCAACTTGTCCCAATTG
>Ga0157371_10000477_pt1 | contig 49110 bp, 84 predicted proteins | sample C45metaG_FD_113462 | JGI IMG/M metagenome (GOLD analysis project Ga0157371, IMG submission 113462) | Corn rhizosphere microbial communities from Kellogg Biological Station, Michigan, USA - C4-5 metaG | ecosystem: Host-associated > Plants > Roots > Rhizosphere > Soil | place: USA: Michigan... | reverse complement strand
CTGCATGTTTCAAATTGCTGTATAGGTTATGAGTGTGTCCCAATCCGGCCGGATTTCTGGGTTCCGAGTACAGCGTATGCTTCTATAGCTGAGGTTGGTTTTAGCACCTGACTCTTAATCAGGGGACCTGGGTTCAAATCCCAGTGGAAGCACGTGTATGAAAAATTCCAAGATACTTACAACTTCGACAATAATTCTTATATTCTAAAGAAGAAATTCCCATCAGGTGTTACCGTAGAGCTCGAGTTCTTTCTTGGGGAATGCGATCCTTACGGTCCCATGTACGTTCAGATCGGCCTCCGTTCTTATACAAAGCGTAAGCAACGTGATCAACCTGACTTTGAATTTTCTGTTCGAGGAAAAGATGGTCTAGAGCCTGCAGTTTGGGCAACAGAAGCTCTCTTGGAATTTCCTGAGTACATCTTCAATGAAAGTTACTTCAGGCACAAAACTAGTCTCGTCTACGAAATCTTTTGGTCTAACGCAAGACGGCGAGATATTTACCACAAGTGGTTGTCGCGATATGGCTTCTACTTCAGCTCGAGTGAGGGTAACAAATGCCTCATGAAAGTTTTTGAAAAAGACGAAGGATGATATGACTGCTTACGAAAACTTCCAATACGATGAAGATAATCGTGTTAGTATGATTGCGCCTGCCCTTCCACAAGAAGTTTGGGCGTTTAAAGTTTTTGAATTTATGGACACTCTAAAGCAGGAGATGGAACGCTTTGACGATCCTGTATCTCTTGAGGCTGTTGGAGAACCTTATGCAGATGGCTATTACGATGCTGCAGAACAGCTCAATATGCGCTTCAAAGAAATCTTCGATGTTGAGGTGAAGTGATGGGATACTACAGTGCCGTTTCCGGCAAGATCAACATCGTCCGCCTTACTACTCCGGAGGTTCCCGAAGAACTTCAGGCTGAATTAACCAAACGTGGACTCAAGGTTGAATCCTATTTCCGTGGACTGAGTGATGATGCTGTTTCTCAACTTCAAGACCTAGACTATCTTCACGGCTACGTAGAGGTTTATGACCGATATCTAGTTGGTACCAATGAAAGCAACAAAGTTTATTGGTTGGAAGAAGGTCTCCGAGAAGCTCTCAAGATTATCGAAGCAGATGGGTGCTATCCCTCGGGCTTCCTGGTAGTCGCCGGTGAGGAGTCAGGAGACATTACTAGGTATCTTATTGTTGACGGTAAAGACATTCGCCATGAGGAAGCAATCCTCTCCTGGCCAGATGGAACTAAAGTAGAGTTTTAACTGGCATATCGAAGTCGCCCCAATTATACAATAGAAATATTACTTTCTATTAATTGGGGCGATTTCTATGTCACTCTCATGGCCTGTCAAAGGCACAATTTCACAGCAGTTTGGAAGTAATCCAAACAGCATTCAACCCAACGGACACACCGGTGTAGATTTCGCAATCCCTGAAGGCACGCCCATCTACGCGGCAGACTCCGGAAATATCGTTTTTGAGGGATGGGCAACCACTCTCAGTGCTTCAAACCCTTGGTGGATTGCACCAGCTTACGCCGGTATTCTCGTCATCATTAACCATAATGATGGTTTCATGTCAGTTTACGGCCACCTTAGTGGAACCGTAATCAACAACGGACAGTTCGTTGAAAAGGGCCAGCTCATCGGCCACTCGGGTGCAACCGGTCTTGCAACTGGACCTCACCTTCACTTCGAAGTTTTCCAGTGGCCACTTCAGCCTTACAATGGCTTCTACGGTCGTGTGAATCCAAACCCTCTTATTTCTGGGTTTGCAATGGATGTTCAAAGCTCTCTTGTTCTTGCGCCTAATCAGCGTAGCGTCGGAGAGAACAACATCAACCAGCGTGCTCAGCCGAATACGACATCAGAGATTGTTCGTATCATTCAGGCGAACACTGTTGAAACTTTCACAGGTTATGTACGTGGTGAGAACTTCTCAGGCTCTGATCTCTGGTACAAGGATGATCAAGGTTACGCATGGGCGAAAGCATTCGCTTCACCTGCAGTTACTGATGGTCTTCCCGATCTAACCCCTCCACCACCAGCTCCAGCGCTAAATCCAAATCAGCGCAAGGTTGGAACTGACAACGTGAACCAGCGTCTTGAAGCTAATACTTCATCACCAGTCATTCGCGTTGTTGCTGCGAACACTGTAGAAGAGTTCTCAGGATTTGTTCGTGGAGAGTCTGTTCAGGGTCTAAACATCTGGTTCAAGGACAGCCAAGGATACGTATGGGCTGGTGGATTTATTGATCAGTCCACAAACGGTCTTCCAGACCAGACTCCTGCGCCTGCGCCTGCACCTGCACCTGTTTCTAACCAGCGTCAAGTTGGAGATGCAAAGCTCAATGTCCGCAGTGAGCCAAATACTTCATCAACAGCTGTAAACACTGTAGAGGCTAAGTCAACACAGACGATCGATGCCTTTGTAAAGGGTCAAAACATTGATGGTATCGACACGTGGTTCAAGAACTCTACTGGTTACCTATGGGCAGGGGGATTCACCTCTCAGTCTACAGACGGTCTATCATTCCTCGGAACGATCACGCCACCTGCTGAACCTGAGAAATACAGCTTCGCACCAGCTTTCGACTTTGTTGAGGTAATCCCTGCAGGAATTGGAAACTTCCAGTTCGGCAACTTCCCTGACAAACCAACGAACGTTGTTATTCACCAGTTTGGACAGCTTGGAGTAGACACGCTAACCAGTGTCATCAATACCTTCAACAACCCTAACAGTGGTCGTCAGGTATCCGCTCACTTCGTAGTTTCTGGAAAGCGCATCATCCAGATGGTTTCCCTCAAGGACCGCGCTTACCATGCTGGGGCTGTTGGAAACAACTACATCGGTATTGAAACTGACCCAGCTCAGGATGCTGACACTATTGCATCAACCAAGAGACTGCTCGCAGCTCTCAAGGACCTTTACGGCTACGAGCCAATCAAGATCCGTCACCGCGATGTGCCTGGTAACTCCACGAACTGCGGTTCTCTAATCAATTTGGACCTTTACAACCTTGACGTGCCAGTGACCCCACCTGTCACCGAGGCTCCCGTAGAGGTACCTCAGACTCAACCTTCAACGATCACGCCTCAAATTGAGCGCCAGATCATTGAAAAATTCTTCAAGCGTCAGCTTGATAGCTACTTCGATACGAAGTAGAACATACTCATGGAAGAGGAGGATTGTATAATCCTCCTCTTTCTGTGTATAGTTTATCCCCAACGGTACAAACTCAGTACTGTTCGTATGCCCATTGTCGTCTATCAAAAGGAAAACATGACTAAGCTACGAAACTCTGTTCTAACTCTGGGTCTTGTGCTCGCATCTAGTGTTACGTTCCTCCAGCCTGCTACCGCAGATGTTGAAGCGTCAGTCGAGAAGCAAGCTGAGATTCAATCCCCAATCACCGCACCAAGTTCGAAACTTTCTTTCGAAAAGCCCGCTGTGTCGTCGACCCCCGCTCCTAAAGTAGAAGCTCCGGTGGTGGCTGTTCAGTCTTCACAACCTGAAGCACCGACCACTGTAACTAAAGCAGCAGTGCCAGTTGCTAAGACACCACAGCCGGTTGCACCAACCGCTAAAGCACCCGCTCAGGCACCAGCAGCTGCTCCAGTCCAAGCGTCTGGAAGAGGTGCTGCACTTCTAGCCTCAGCTTACGCTCAGATCGGAATTACGCAGGACTGCACTGCAATGGTTGAACATGCTCTTGGGTCCATCGGTATCATCACTGGAGACCTTGCACCAGGTCAGTTCTACCAGTTCGGTTCAGTTGTCTCTGATCCGCAGCCTGGAGACATTATGATTTCGGCTGGACACGTGGCGATTTACGCTGGAAATGGAATGGCAATCTCCGGTGGATTCAACGGTAACCAAACCGTTCTTCACCCTGCTCGCTATATCCAAGGCGTAACCTACGTTCGAGTGTAACTTTCACTCAGAATAGACTATAATTGAATAGATGCCTCTGGTCTCTGGCGAAGCTCGGTTTGCTCATAACGAACTGGTAGGTGGTTCGATCCCACCCTGAGGTACGTGAACGAAAAAAGTGTAGATGAGTGGAATCGCGCTTTGCGACGTAGAAAAACCGAAGAGTTTAACTACTATGAGCACGATGCCTCTCATCCAAACCGCTACCTTCTATGGTTGCAACAAACGACAAAGGACAAATCATGCTAGACGATTCAATTCTCAATCACCCTATCATGGACCGTGAGTTCGAGTCTGAAGAAGACTTCTACAACATCGAGTCGATTCTCGCTGAGGCTGGAATCACCATGCCGGAGAAGTTCACATGGGAACCTGCAAAAGAGATCGAAACGATCTTCTACAAGCCTCATCCTGACGGTCTCAATTTCGAATGCCCTACGCTGGGTAGCCTCTACCAAGACATTGAAGACGCATATTCAGCTATTCACAAAAAGGGCATGGATGTCAAGTTTGATGAATCCGTTCTTCAGGTAGAAGGCATTAAGAAGGGCTTCCTTGGTGGAGTCGAGAAAAAAGTCAAAGGCGGTTGGCGAATGATGTTCGAAGCATCTGACCCTCGTCCACTTGACTTCTCGAACTACTTCAGCTTCCTCAAACTGGCGAAGTCTTGGGTTGCCGATCAGGACAACTGGGTTCTGGCATACAACTTCATCCAGTACCACCCCATGTTCTGGTCAATTCACGATTTGAAGACACACCCTTTCACGTGGAAGACTGAACATGGTCACTCTTCACTGTGGGTCATGGTTGGAAGCGACAAAGGCAAGCCTGTCGTGATGCTTGAAGGTGGATCGTCAGTTCCTCCTCACCACAACCACCATTACCACGACCACAAGCTTGACGTTTGGGGCGAAAACTTCGAAGACGCTTATATCAAGTTTGCAAAGAATATTCACCGTGATTACTCGCTCGATGGACTTTTCCGAGCTGATTGTACTTCAGAGGAAAAGTAAGTTATAGTTATTTCATCATCAAGTTTTGTATGATAAAATAATCTAACATTGCGGAGTAGGGGAGTTCGGCTGTCCCCGCTGGTTTCATACGCCAGAGATCGTCGGTTCAAATCCGACCTGCCGCAACTCTTCGAAAGAAGCTATGAGAGTTTGTATAGTTTGTGGAAAACCACGTAGTATTAGAGCACGATTTTATTGTGATTCACGAGAGTGTAAACATACGGGTCGACACACTAATAAGCACGAAATTAGACAGCTAGAGACTGAGCAATTTCTTGCCGGCGAATTAAATGCGTTGGGAAGAAATGGTCGAGATCGAGCTGGACTAGTTGAATGGGCTAGACAACTTTTACTTGAAGAGGCTAATTGGTCTTGTACACAATGTGGATGGAATACACCTCATCCTCGTACAGGTAAACCTCCTCTTGAGGTAGATCATATCGATGGGAATCGAAATAACAACTATAGAAATAATCTTCGAATATTGTGTCCAAACTGCCATAGTTTGACAGAAACGTATAGAAGAGGAAATCTTGGTAACTCTCATTCATTCTGAGTGGGCAGCTATTGGCAGCTGCGGCTGACTGTTAATCAGTTACTTATAGGTTCGATTCCTATACTCAGAGCGCAATTTAATGCCGCGAGGCCGTTAAACATCCCAAAAGGCGACTGGACCCAAACAGAGGTACGATCTACCAAACAGATCATATGGGCTTACATGTACCAAGGCTGGCGAATCTCCCTTGCACGGAGATTGGAAGAGTTCGATTCTCTTTAGGTCCACTGCGCTTTTGCGCAATACAATGGAGTAGAAGGTTGGGCTAATGGTCCGGTTTATGCGTAAGTGCTATGAATGTGCAACTCTCGTTGAAGTTCCTGAGAGTTCAGAGGATATAGCTCTGTGTGTACGCCATGATGATAGACCATCAGCAACTATTCTACAATTTCCATCAAGCCTGTGTAGCTCAGAGGAAGAGCGCCGCTCTGTCGAAGCGGAGGTCGCGGTATCGTAATCCGTCATAGGCGCTTAAAGTTTGTTTTATGATATACATGGTGTATGTAATCGAGCGGCTCTGATACTTGACTGTGACTCAAGGTACGCGGGTTCAAATCCCGTCATACACCCTCTAGCTAGAAATGCGCTATACCCATGGATTTACAACCTTACCTCTACTTTGCTGATGTCATTCGTTGGGTAGATGGTGATACGGTTGAACTCGTGATCGATCTGGGTTTCGATTTAACTTTTGGTAAAGAGAAAAAACCAATCACTGGGCGTCTTGTTCCAATCGACACGCCTGAGAAAAAGGAAACCAACTTCGTTGAAGCTGGTGAGTTTTCTCGTCATATGGCTCCAGAAGGTTCGAAAGCTCTTGTTCGAACTGTAAAAGTAAAAGATAAACTAAAAGACAATTTTGGACGATACTTCGTCATCATGTACTCCCTTGAGGGTGAATCAATCAACGATGCACTTCTTGCTGCAGGACTTGCGACTATCTTCAAGAAGTAAATTGTACAAATAAAGACAAATGACATAGGATAATTTCATGAAAAAGACTTCTGTAGTCGCAGCTCTGCTCGGGTCTGCGCTGCTTCTTACTGGGTGCAGTTCAATCAGCACTGGTGTTATCACCAAAAAGAACTATTCGGCACCGTACAGCACCACGGAATATGACTGCATCACTCGTGATCAGAAAACCAACACGTGCACTGTCACAATGCCTCGTCAGGTTCGTCACGAAGCCACCTACAAGTTTGACCTGAAGAAGGGCAAAGACACTGGCTGGGTGCACGTGAATGAGGGCGACTACAATAAGTTCCAAGTTGGAGACTGTTACGGTCCCTGCAGCTAAGGATTGAAAATGACGAAAGACGAACTAAAGCGCTATGTTTCCTCGCGTCTCGATACTGTAAATGAACAGCTCGAGGATTACGGCGACTACGACACTCTCATCGAAAATGCCGCTAGTGGTGGAAACCATGACGACACATTCCGTCTCGGTGAAGACTATGGTTGGATGATAGGTCAGCGCCGAGAACTTGAAAAGCTCCTCGTAATTCTCGAAGAAGACCCTGATTATGAATATCAAACGAACTGAATGGGGAGAGAATGTCGACATTGACGAAGTTTCAGAACTTGAGCGGCATATCTCTCTAACAATCTGTGTGGGGATGGGCTACCCTTGGTGGAACTTCCTTCCTCAGGCTCGAGAAATTATTCGCACGATTGAGGAGTTCGGTGGCACAGTCGTATATTCACGCTGAGACTTCAGCGCGACATTTTGGCGGAAAGCCAGAAGACTACATCAAGATTCATGAATGGATCGACCAGTACAAAGCAAGTTATGGAGACGTTCGTCATCGTGCAATGCTTCACCATGCCAATGGTCCGTTCATGGCTCAAGAAGTTTTTGGACACTACATCACAGTGTTCGATGAAAAGACTCAAAAAGAGAAGCGAGTCATCGTCCGTGAGATCGCAGAGAACCACATTGTCGAAGACATGGGCTGCATTCCATCTCCGGGTGACTGGCTTGACTGCATGAACTGTGTCACTTGGATGGGTGGCAAACGGAATAAGTTCATCGGTCGTGAAGAAATGCTCAACAACATTGTGAAAGCTGGAAAGACAGATGACAGAAAAGATTGAAGAATTAACGGGTCGTACCATCAAGGGTGAGATTCGACCAACAGGCGAAGACATTCCCAAGCAGGACGATCCTATGAAGTTGATCGAAGCTCTCAATACGTTGCTTGCTATTCCAGGAGTAGTCTCCTACAAGTGGACGCAGTACACACCGTATTGGATGGATGGTGAACCTTGCGAGTTCTGGACTCTCACTGATTACAACGCCGGAGTCAAGCTCACTTTCGGCGATGAAGATGGTGGTGAACAAGGCGATGGCTTCTACACGAGCTACAACCTTCGATACAAGGACTTCATCAACGAGCACGCAGTTACAGATGAGCTGAAAAAAGCTCTTGAGGCTGTAGAAGCCAAAGTCAACAGTCAGCGCAATTACGTTTGGCTGAAAGACACATTCGGCGATCATGCTTCTGTGATTGCTACATTTGAAGGATTCGAAGTGGAGTACTACGAACATGACTGAAAAAAGCATCCTGGGACGCCCGATTACGGGAGATGTAAGCAACTATAGCTCTAAGAAGAAGGTGACCCAGAAAGGACCCGAGGAGTTCCTGGCGTACATCGATGAGTTCTTCGAGCAGCACCCCGAATGTACCTTTATTCGATGGGCTCAAGGCACTCCGGGCTTCAACGACGGCGAACCGTGCACCTTCGATATCCATGAGACTCGTTTCGGTTTTGTCGATCCTGAAGAGGACCTTGACGATGACGAAAAGGATGACGACTACGGAGACAACGCTCTCAGTACATCGGCACTGAAGACATTCGTTTACGACACTCCAGATGGTCAATACGCCTATCGAGCAGACTGGCATTACGAGTACAACAAGACCTTCAACGGTGTCCTGTTCACTGAAGAAGTCGTTGATCAGTACGAGAGCTTCGGAATCGGTGACGAGTTCGAGGACCTCATCAATGAGAAGTTCGGTGACCCTGCAGAAATCACCGTGACTCGCGACGGCTTCCATGTCGATTATTACGAAATCGGCTACTAGTATATAATAAAAAGAGTTTCGCACGCTTCTCCCAAAAGCGTGATATGGCGATAATCCCGAATGGGCAGGGAACAGTCTGCAAAACTGTATTAGCGTGAGTTCGATCCTCACTATCGCCTCTCGAATCTAAAAGCACACTGACATTGACGAAAGGATGACAAGTGAGCACAGCATTAATTGCCTACACACCCGTGCAGGTTTTGAACACAACAGATGAACTCCTCGGTTCAACACAGCTAAAGCGTGCTCTAGCACTTGTCGCGAATGGTCGAGCAGAGGTGACTGAAGAGGACCACTCACGGAGGATTCGTACTGTAGGTGGAATTGACATTCCTCTTCCAGTCGCAATCCGTCTCTTGAACTGGGCTGGGGTCTACTTCGAGAAACGTGATGTAATCTTCTCTCCTCGCGGAGTTCTAGAGCGTGACAAATACACTTGCGGTTACTGCCGTAAGCACGCAACAACTCACGACCACATTCTTCCAAAGTCACGTGGTGGTGCAGATTCGTGGATGAATGCTATTGCTGCATGCACAAAATGCAACAATAAGAAGAGCAATAAGACTCCGAAAGAAGCTCGTATGCCTCTTCTCTTCGAACCATTCATTCCAACAAAGTTGTACATTGTTTCTCTCGAAAATAAAGCAAGACGGAAACGCAAGAAGAAATAGCTGCTTAATAATTTCAAAGGGTCAAGTGTACTTTCGCTTGGCCCTTTGTTATTATTGAGTTAGGTTTTTACCAACTAAAAGGAACGACGAATTGAAAAAAGCTTATCCTGGAGCTTGCAATGATTACCATAACGTAATTATGGAACTTGATCAGACTTGCAAGACTTACAAGGAAATTTCTGATACAATCGCAGAAGAATTTAATATTCGAATTAGCCCAACGGCTATTTCCAAGTACATTCGCAAAAACTCGCTTCAACCTCTAACTGGAGTTGTAACTCCCGGTCCGGCATTTATTGTTGATGAAGAAGCGAACAAAGCGTATTCTGTTGATCTAGACGCTGAAGAAGAAACTGGCGTATCAGCTGAAGAAGAACCCTCTATTCTCGAGAGTCTTGGCTACGATCCAGAAAAGTTCTATATTGCTGGAATGAAGACATGGCAGCAGAGTGCTAACAAGCCTCCTCTCGCTTCCTACGACATTCGAGCTAAGAAGCAGCAGAGCGCTGTTTCTGAAGAAGCTTTTGAATCTCTCATTGCTTCCATTCAGGATGTGAATTACCCGAAGCATATTCAAAAGGCATTCGGCGATAAGGCTTTCGTCTTCGCTGTTGGTGACCTTCAGCTCGGTAAGGGTGATGGTGACGGAGTTCAGGGCACTGTCGATCGTTACTTGGATTCTGTTCAGAAGGCTGTTGACAAGGTCCACCGTTACCGAGACGAAATCGGACCTATCCACCTTTCATTTGTTGGAGACCTCATCGAAGGTATGGTCTCACAGGGTGGCAAGCTCGCTCGTCGTACTGTTCTGACCACGACTCAGCAGGTCCAGCTTCTCCAGCAGTTGATTATTTTCACGATCAAAGCTTTTGCCCCTCTCACCGACGAACTGTCAATCGACTCCGTTCCTGGCAATCATGATCAGGCTCAGCGAGAACCAGTTCACACCGATCCGTCGGACTCTTGGGCAGTTCAGGCACTCGCCTCTATCAAGATGTCTCTCGAGGAGTTTGGTGATCCTTACCTCTTCGGTCATGTTGATTTCGGTATTGTAGCTTATGACGAGGACACTCTCGTTCGTACAGTTGCAGGCACCAAAATCGTTCAGGTCCACGGTGACCAGTGGTCAAAGGGTAAGCACTGGGACTGGCTCAAGGGACAAATCTTCAACCGACATAGCCCAATGGTCGGTGTCCACATTCTGATTCATGGTCACAACCACACCGGCATGATTGAACAGGAAAACGACATGTACACTGTTCGTACGCCTTCATTTGAAGGTGAATCGAACCACTACCGTCGTCGTGCTGGAAGTGTTGGCAATCCATCAGGTATCACCTTCCTCACCAAGGATGGCGAGATTTACTCAATCGACTTCGAGTAAGATAGAGTATTTGTATGACTTTACCTGAAGATGAAAACCAACACCGACCTATGTCGCTTTTTGACGCAATACGTTGGCTTACTGGAGATTTTGACGCAGAGGAAAAACCTTTGAGTCCTGCACCAGAACCCCCTATTCCCACTAAACACGCTATGTACGCAAAACCGGATCCGAAGCTTTACGAAGAACCTCGAAAAGGTACTGACGAATCTCAAGCTCGGGCTTGGTGGAGAGAAAACTGGCCTAACATCAATTTTGAAACAGGATGGAAAATGCCATCTAATCAGTCCTATGATTATGGTGTAGGCCGTTGGCCTAACTACGATATATTCCCATACCAATTCCCACCCGTACCTCGTGGTGGTATTCGATATGGAACAACTACCACTACTACCAAAGTTTCAGACCCGCAAAAGAAAGACTCTGTGGACAAGACTAAGCGTGAAGAAATCCTTGAAGAAGCTGCAAAGCTAATTGTCAGTGACCGACAGGAGCAGTATGGCCCACCCGAAGAGAACTTCCAAAACATCGCAGATGTCTGGAATATTCGGTTCAAGAACAAGCTCACCGAAAAGCTCACACCCGCTGATGTGGCTGCTGCTATGGCTCTTCTTAAAATCGTTCGTGACATGGCAGGTTATAAAGAGGACTCGGCAGTAGACGCTGCTGCTTACATCGCTCTTTACGCAGAACTATCCGAAAAGGAAAATAAGGCCTAATGGCTCAGAACTACCAGAAGTACAAAGCAACGATCGAAATCACTTACTCAAGTGAAGTATTTGATGGTGATCCAGACGACGTCTTTGAGCTAGCCGCTCTCGAGAAGCCATGGGTTGAGGACACACTTCTAAGTCTTGTAGAGACATTTGATAGTGGAGATGAACTCGCGAATTTCGTCGTTGTTGATGTAGTTCCAATCGTAGGAGAATAATGAAAATTCTAGCGCTTGCCGCTGATAAAGGCGGATGTGGGTTCTACCGAGTCCGTGAACCTGCGCGAGTCGCTAGAGACCTCGGAGTCGACATTGAAGTTTCAGAGGGCGTTGACGTTGAAGCAGAGCAGGACACCAAGACTGGACTGACGAGAGTCACAGAAGTTCAGACGGATGCTGACCTCATCATCGTTCAACGTCCTCTGGACAACGCGTATACCTCTCTTATCGAGCAAGCAAACCGTCAAGGTATTGCCACTATTGTCGAGCTCGATGACGACTTTGAGATGACTCACACCAAGAACGCTGCTCACCACGATATTAATACGTATGAGCACACAAATGTGAAGTGGCTCAAAGCTGCTTGTGCTGCAGCTGACCATGTGACTGTCTCTACACCAGCTCTGGAAAAATATGCAAAGGGCAAATCAACTGTTCTTCGTAATTCCATTCCAAAGTCTGTTTTTGATTGGACTCCAGTCCATGATCTGAATCGCGAGCCGCTGACTGTAGGTTGGACTGGAACGACTCAAGTCCATCCATTTGATCTACAGGAGACTCGTGGAGCTCTTGGCGAAGTCATCAAAGACAATCAATTGTCGTTCACTGTAGTAGGTGACGGGACAGATGTTCAGAGGTTCCTGGGCTTGTCAGATGAGACTCCATTCTCTGCAACGGGTTGGATGAGCTTAGAGAAGTATTACGAAGCTCTTCGAGACTCCATCGATATCGGTATCGTACCGCTTGAAATGTCTGCCTTCAACCATGCCAAGTCAGCTCTTAAAGGTATGGAAATGGCTGCGCTGGGCATCCCATTCATCGCATCACCAACCAAGGAGTACGAACGCTTTGAGTTGTATGGTGTCGGTAAAACAGCTGGCAGTGCGAAGGAATGGGTCAAGCATCTTCAGAAGTGGATTGACAAGCCACTGACTCGTGAGAGTGACGCTCGGAAGTATCGTGAGATTGTATATAATGAAAATACAATCGAAGAAAATGCTTCCAAGTGGGTCGAAACCTGGGAGCGAACTATAACCCAGAAAAGGGCCCAACTATGATGTCACATGAACTAGCAGAGCTTCTGCTATCCCGTCCCAACATGCCGGTCCTCGGCGCCTCTGATGAAGAAGGAAACACCTTCAACGCACTTAATGACTTCTCAATCGAGATGATCGAAAAGGGCAGTGAAGACGACTATGAGATCAGTCTCTTCTCGCATGAGGACCTGCTGGTCGACTACGAAGAGGACGAGATCGCAGCGAATTTTAGGGAAGCTTTGATTCTCTGGCCGTAGGATTGTACTTTTCCTTTGGTGTGTTGTACTGTAGTCATATCAACAAAACAACAACACACCAAAGGAAAAACAAATGCATGAACTTGAAATGAGAGAAGATGGAACCGCATCGATGTTCTCGGGTGAAAACCTCACCCCTTGGCACGGTCTCGGTAAAATCATCCCCGGTCTGGCTACCGCCGCAGAAGCTCTTGATTTCGCCGGTTTGAACTGGCTAGTCGAGAAGCAGCCTCTCTACTTCGGAGAGTCCAAGGAAATCTACTCAGGTCGCCACGCAGTTGTTCGAATGTCGGACAACAAAGAACTCGGCATCGTTTCCGCCGGTTACCACCTCTTCCAGAACGAGGAAGCTTTCTCCTTCTTCGACAACGTCGTTGACTCGAAGGAAGCCAAGTACACCTCTGCTGGTTCCCTCTTCGGAGGAAAGCGCATCTTCCTCACCGCGAAAATCGGTGACACTTTCAATGTCGCCGGTGAAGATGCACACGATCAGTACCTTCTGATCACCAACTCCCACGACGGTTCACAAGCTCTGACGGCGGCAGTCACCACCATTCGAGCAGTATGCAACAACACTGTCACCATGGGAATCAAGGGAGCTCGTCACAAGTGGACAGTTCGCCACCAAACTTCACTCTCCGGCAAGGTCGCTGAAGCTCGAGCAGCTCTTCAGATGACTTACAAGTACTCTGACGCTTTCGAAGAAGAAGTTCGAAAGATGATGCAGATTCAGGTCGACAAGGACAAGTTCAAGAAGATCGTTGAAGACCTCGTTCCCAAGTCCAAGGTACAGCACGCCAAGTCTGTTGCCAGCCTGATGGACGTCTACGAGAACGAGAAGACCGTCATTGACGCTCCTGGTGCAGGTTCTGCATGGGGCGCTTACAACGCAATGACGTACTTCACGGATCACGTCAAGTCGTACCACAATGACATGTCTCGCTTCAAGTCGCTTGCCGACGCAGGTTTTGCGGAAAAGCTCCGCAATAAAGCTCATACTCGCCTTCTGGCACTGAGCAAGTAGTAAAACCCCTCGAGAGGGTGTCACAAGGCACCCTCTCAACCAAATGACAAAAGGATGAAATAGTATATGGCTCTTTTTATTATCGGCTTGCTGGTCGCCGTAGTCGGTATCGGTGTCGCCTTGTTCGCCTCTGAAGGCTTCGTCAAGGTAATCGGCGGTCTCGCTGCGATCCTTGTTGGTGGCGGTTTGCTCTTCTTCTCCTCGATGTACACTCAGGAGCTGGGCGAAGCAAAGGTCATCAAGAACTTCGATGGCACTATTGCTCGAGAGGACATCACGCCGGGTCTTGACTTCAAGGCTCCGTGGCAGGATGCTATCGACTTTGATATTCTCTCTCAGCAGGCAATCTACAAGGGTGACGGTAAGTCTACCGACACTGAGAAGGTAAACGGCGGCGACATCAACGCTGCTGACAAGAATGGTGTTGCCACTTGGGTTGATATTGCAGTTCGATACAGCATCGAGCCGGGCAGCGTCTCTGAAATCTACACTCAGTACCGCAACCAGGAAACGTTCTACAGCCGAGTAATCGATAAGGACATTGCAGCAGTCGTCGGTGAAACTACAAACAAGTACACCACCGCTGAAAACCGTGTCGGTCGTGCTCAGTTCCAGCAGACCGTGACCGATGCTTTGAAGGCTCGTTGGGAAAACAAGGGCATCAAGGTTGACTCCGTTGCAGTGACTGCAATCAATATCTCGGATGAAGACGCAAAGAAGTTCTCTGACGCTCAGAATGCCAACACTCAGGTGATCAAGGAAGAAGCGAACACTCGAGTTATTCAGGAACAGGCTAAGCAGCGAATTGTTGCAGCTGAAGGTGAAGCTGAGGCTAACCGCAAGCTTGCTCAGTCCCTGACTCCGGAAATTCTGCAGCAGCGCCAGCTGGACACCCTCAAGGAACTCGGCGCCAAGGGTAACACCTTCGTCGTTCCTAACGGTTCCAACCCGCTGATTCAGGTCGAAAAGAAGTAATCAACTTTACTTCCATAACTAAATAAGATATAGTGGTTCTATTCGTAGAGCCACTATATCTGTTTAAAGGACAAAATGACAGCAGACATTTCGGTGCTTATCACCACCATTCCTACTCGTGAGGAACGACTTCTTAATGCCTACCGCAGCGCAGCTCGGCAATCTTTGAGGCCAAAGCACATTATCGTTCAGGAAGACGTAGACCGTGTCGGAGCTCCACGAAACCGTGACATGGGTCTTTCTCGAGTCGAAACCGAATGGGTAGCTTTTCTCGATGATGATGACTACTTCTACCCTGACCATCTTGAAACCCTGTACAATGCTGCAATCGAGAATGATGCAGATATTGTCTACGCATGGTTCGATGTCGAGGGAGGCACTGATCCTTTCCCACATCTGTTCGGAAAGCCATGGGACCCTGAAAACCCCACTGAAACAACGATCACGATTCTCGCCAAGACTGAGGTAGTTCGTCGTGCTGGTGGTTACAGCAACTTCGATGGAGTCGTCCATGAAGAGCTTGAAGGTCGAGCTCAAGGTGACACAGCTGGTGAGGATTTCCGAATGATCTTCAAAGCAAACAAGCAAGGCGCAAAAATTGTTCACGTTCCAAAGCGGACCTGGGCTTACGTTCACTGGCACGGAAATACTTCTGGCCGTGCGGATAGGTGGTAATTAATGGGTAAGCTTCAAATCATTGTCCCTTCACGAGGACGTCCTGGAAACGCTATTCGCCTCCTTGATCAAATCAAGGGGACAATTCCTGCAGATGCAGATCTTTCTGTAATGTTTGCTCTTGACAAGGATGATGAGCTGGCTGAAGGCTATCCTGACGGTCACACTGTTCTTGTTGAAGGTGGCACAATGGTGAAAGCCTTGAACGAGGCGGCACTTCTCTCGGCTCCCTATTACGACTTCATCGGTTTCCTTGGTGATGACACACTGCCAAAGGGCAACTGGTACAATGAGGTTGTCGCAGCTCTCGAGTCCAAGAAGAACTCCGTTGTTTACGCCAATGATGGCATCTACGGTGAGCAGCTTCCAACAGGTGTCTTCCTCGATATGGACATTGTCCGTACGTTGGGCTTTATGGCACCTCCCGAGCAAAAGCACCTTTTTGTTGACAACTTTTGGAAGGCTTTGGGAGAGGCCCTGGGCTCTCTGGTGTACCTCGAAAACACAGTGATTGAGCATCTACATCCGTTAGGTGGGACGATCCCCATGGACGACGTGTACAATGCTGCCTATACCCAGGAGCGCTGGGACCACGATCAGCAGGCTTTTGTGACATACACGCAGACTCAGTTTGTTCCCGACGTTCAGAAGCTTCTCGCATGAGTGTTGTCTACACTGGAGGAACCTTCGACCTTTTCCATGTAGGTCACGTTCAGCTTCTTGCAGCATGTCGAAAGATGGCAGGACCTGACGGAACGGTGATCGTTGCTGTAAACCCCGATGATTTTGTCGAAAAGTTCAAGGGCATTCGCCCGACAATTCCTCTGAACGAGCGTATGGATGTTTTGCGTGCGTGCCGTTATGTCGATCTTGTTGTTGAAAACGTTGGTGAAGAAGACTCAACGAAGACTCTCGAGCGGTACGAGCCAGATATTGTCGCTATTGGAGATGACTGGGCTCCGCCAAAGGACTACTACGCTCAGATGGGGTTTGACGCTCTCTGGTTGAACGAGCGCAATGTCACTCTCGTCTACGTTGACCGCAACACGGGAGTGTCTTCATCAGCGATTCGGGAAAGACTGCGGAAATGAAGTGTACATCTGCTTGAGAGCAGTATACTGTAGTTCTATCAACACCAAAACAAACTAAAGGAAACAGCAACAATCATGGACTTCATCTCTCTTATCTCTTCTCCCGCCTTCTCGCTGATCGGAACGACAGTCAGCTGGGTGGAACTCTTCGGCTTCATCACCGGCGCTCTTTGCGTTTGGGCAGTTGCGAAGCAGAAAACTTGGAACTGGCCAGTCGGAATCTTGAACAACATCGCATTCATTGTTTTGTTCTTGGGAGTCGGTCTTTACGCCGACGCTTTCCTTCAGGTTGTCTTCGCAGTTGTTGCCATCTTCGGTTGGTACAACTGGAGGCGAGGAGCCAAAGACACCGCAGTGAAGAACGATTTGCCCATTCGAAACGCAAATGGCCAGGAAATCATCATCGGTCTCTCTGCAATTCTTCTCGCAACTGTCGGTGTCGGTGCTCTTCTTTCTGTTGCAACGAACTCTTCTGTTCCGATTCCTGACGCCTTCATCCTCGGCGCTTCTCTTGTTGCAACCTACGGTCAGGCCAAGAAGATCATCCAGCAGTGGTGGGTATGGATCGCTGTCGACGTTGTCTCCATTCCTCTGTACTTCTCCAAAGGTCTCGCTCTCACTGCCATCCTTTACATGGGCTTCCTCGCTCTCTGCATCTACGGTCTCATTGACTGGAAGAAGTCGATGAAGACTCAGGAATTTCAGCCTGAGCTGGTGACCGTCTGATGTACGAACGTAACCTCGTAATCGGTAAGTTTTACCCGCCTCACAAGGGTCACATGCATCTGATCAAGGAAGCTGCTCGCCAGACTAATGGCGTTCTTAATGTGCTTGTTCTCGGTAACCGCTTCGAAAGCTTCACAGTCACTCAACGCACCAATTGGATCGAGGCTGAAGTCGCGAAGTTTGATCGCACTGAAATTCCAGCTCGAGTCCGTGTCATTGCAATGAAAAATGACTGCCCCGAGGACTACGATTCTGACGAAATTTGGTTCGCTCAGGTTGAGCTGATGCGTCACGCTCTTCGAAACGTTGGAACGTACGGTGATTTGAACAAGGTCTTCTCGTCTGAAGATTATGGCGCAGAGCTTGCAGACCATTTCAACGCTGAGCATGTTCTTGTTGACCTGAACCGTAAAGCATTCCCCGTTAGTGGAACAGCATGCCGTGACAATCTCGACGAGAACTGGGAAATGATCGTTGAGCCGGCTCGACAGGAACTCGCGACTCGAATCATCGTCGTTGGCGCTGAGTCAAGTGGAACGACAACTCTAACTGAGGCTCTCACGAAGCATTACCGTGAGCAGTTCCCTTCGATCAAGGACGTTCCTGAGTACGGTCGAACCTTCACCGAATCATGGCTCAATGCTCTTCAGTCAATCAATCCTGATGCTTCAATGGATGATCTTGACTGGTCTGACGCAGATTTTGCAACGATCGCCAAGGTCCAGTCAAAGATGGAGGAGCAGGCAGCTTTGACCTCTCCTCTCGTAATTGCCGACACTGATGCTCTTGCCACCGGTGTTTGGCACCAGCGGTACTGCGAAAGGGAGAATGTTCCATTCTACTACCCTGTCATGCGGCGTGATCTTTACCTGATCACTGACCACCAGGGAGTTGACTTCCACGATGATGGTTACCGTGATGGCGAGCATCTTCGTGAGGACATGACAGAGACGTTCAAGGAAGTCTTGACTGAACGCGGCTACTCATGGGTGCTTGTCACAGGTGACCACGAACGTCGGATGAAGACCGCTACAGCTGTCATTGACCAGATCATCCAGCAGAACACCAGCTTCACCTCTCCGAATTGGGCTAAGAAGACTGTTCTCTCTTAGTGTACATGGTGTTGCTGGTAGTATATAGTATTTCTATCAGCAACACCAACACTACAAAGGATAAAACAATGACCACTGAAATTAAAGGCGCCAACTCTTACCACACTCTCGATGTTGATCCCGCACTGACAGACAACCAGAGCGAGCAGATCAGTCTCGAAGTCGCGAACGACTCAGTCGAACTGATGATCGAAACCATCGACAAGCACGGTGATGAAAGCTTCACCTGCGCTCACATGAACCGCGCTCAGCTTTGGGAGCACGTCCACAACTGCCTCAACGCTCTGAACGGCATGAAGTAATTGTACATAACGACTAAGTCAGGATAATATTCATACATGACTAAACCAACTCAAGTAATCCGACTCTATCGTGGTCTGGATTCTGCAGAAAAGACAGCTCAGTCTCACGAATGGGTGAATGAAGACCGTGGCTGGAGGATTCGCGTCAGCCAGAAGGAACTCGCAGAACAGACGTATGGTCGGACTCCAGTCGAATTGGATCGCCATGCTTCTGAAGCTCTCGAAACTCTTGAGCATGCTCTTGTTTCTGGAGCTCTGAAGGCAGGACTTTCAGTCGCAATCGATGACAACAACCTTCGTACCAAGACCGTCCGTGAATGGCAGTCAAAGGCTGAGAAGCTGAAGATTGAACTGGAAATTGTCGATGTCGAAACGGAAATCACGGACGCCAACCGCGATCTGTACAACCGTTTCTTCATCAAGGGTAAGTTCCCTGAAATTCCTGCTTTTGCTATCGATGAGTCTGAGCATGGTGGATGGACGACTTACGTTCCTGACGAGTCTCTTCCAAAGGCTTACCTCTTCGACATTGATGGCACACTGATGAGGATGAAGGGTCGAAGCCCCTTTGACTGGCACCGTGTCCATGAAGACGAGGCCATTGAGGACGTGATGCGAGTTGCACGCGCTCTTCAGAAGGAATACGACATCATCGCTTTGTCTGGCCGTGATGAGGTTTGCTTCGAAGACTCTCTCAAGTCTTTGACAGACAATGGAGTTTACCCAACAGCACTTCACATGCGTCCGGCTAATTCCTACATTCCTGACGACATCGTCAAGCATGATCTGTTCTACCAGCAGGTTGCTCCACGCTATAACATCGTTGGAGTGTTCGATGACCGTCTCAAGGTTTGCCGGATGTGGGAAGCGATTGGACTGACACTCTTCCGTGTCGGCCCAATTGACGCGGATTTCTGACTTAAAATAGTCTAACCTACGAAGGAGTCACAATGAGTACTGCTACAGCTTCCCAGACTAAAACTGAGACTTCCAAAAAGCCTCGTGAATACACTCTAAACGCTAAACACCGTTGTGACAGAGATGGAGCCCAGGCCTACGTCAGAGCTATTCTGACCTCTGGGCTCGATCTCCTCTTCTGCCGCCATCACTGGCTCGAATACAAACCACTCATGGAAGGTCAAGGCGTTCTTGACACTTTCGATGATGAGACTGAACGTCTTATCCAAAACCGTCTTCAGGGATCGGAGAATTAATCTCTAATTGTTCTTTGTTGTATTCTTGTTATAGAATATAAAGACCAGGCCGAATACAATGGCCTCCGGCAGTAAGTGAATATATGGCTACTACAGTTGTTCTCGACACAAACGTTATTCTCGCTGAAGGTAAGAAAGTTTTTTATGCTTTTGAGAATAGTGATGTTGTCGTACCATATCAGGTTCTCGAGGAACTTGAACGTAAGCGCACCCACCCTGAACTCGGTTTCTATGCGCGAGAAGCTCTAAAAGATATTGCTACACTGAAAGATGCCAATGATGGCGACGTCAGTGCTGGTGTTTCGCTTGGCGAAGGCTTTGGTGAGCTTCGAGTTGAGATGAACCACGTATCCACTTCCGGACTTCCTGAACGGCTTATCGAACGAATCGACAATGACAAGCGCATTCTTGCGGTTGCTCATAATCTTCAATCAACTGGCGAAGATGTAACTCTCATTACACGGGATGTTCCACTTCAGATTCTTGCTAACCTCGCTGGAATTAAGACTGACTCTCTTTCTGAGCCTTCAAAGGCTGACGTAGATCAGTACATTCACGACGTTCCTGAATTTGATGTTGCTCCAGAAATCATCGATGAGCTGTACGCAAACAAGATGGTCCAGCTGAGCGAGAAGGAGATCGACGTTCCCGCTAACACAGGCGTTCTTCTCAAGTCGTACAACAACCAGGCTCTCGCAGTTGCTGGACCTTCATGGCAGTTCTACCTCGTCAAGAACAACCCGATCAAGGGCATCGACACAAAGGGACGAGAACAGGCCATTGCTGCTCATCACTTGATGAACAATGATCTTGGAATTGTTTCACTCGGTGGACGAGCTGGTTCCGGTAAGTCGATGCTCGCTATTGCAGCCGCTCTTCAGATTGTCAATGACAACCGAAACTCGATCAATAAGGTCGTTGTTTTCCGCCCGATGAATGCTGTTGGTGGTTCTGAGCAGGAACTTGGCTTCCTTCCTGGTACACTCGAAGAGAAGCTCGATCCAGTTGCTCAGCCTGTCTATGACACACTAGCGACCTTCATGAATCCCGTCGACATCAAGAAGATCAAAGATGACAAGAAGATTGAGTTCCGTTCTATTGCGCACGCTCGTGGTTCAACCCTCACAAACTCTATCATCATTGTGGACGAAGTTCAGAACCTTTCAAAGTCTACCATCGGTACTCTTCTAACTCGTGCTGGTGCAAACTCTCGCATCTTCCTTCTGTGGGACATCAACCAGATCGATGCGAAGTACATCGGTAAGTTTGACGGTGTCTTCCGTGTCATTCGTTTCTTGATCGGTAAGAAGCTGTTTGCTCACGTCTCACTCAAGAAGTCTCAACGTTCTGCAGTCGCTGAACTTGCCGCAGGAATCCTAGAGGAGCTTTAATGGAAGAAAAGTTAGACCGCATCATCGAACTGCTAGAGCAGCTTGTGGAGAACACGAAGCCTAAAGAGTTCAGCCTGAACTACAATCAGGTCCTCATCAACCACAACAATGATGAAGCAGTCGCTCAGACGGTGAAGGAAGCTTCTGATCGAACCGATGTTCGTTCAGTCCGCTATCGACCTCGTCCTGAAGTGTAGTAGAAAGACCCTTGGAAACTTTTTTTCAAGGGTCTTTCTCGTTTAAGTGTACATCAGCCCAGTTGTTGTGTATTGTAGTTCTTGTAGCAAACACTACCAAAACAAACAACAACGAAAGAGTACATCATAATGTTGAAAAAGCTTATCATCGCAATCTTGGCAGGAATCCTCGGATTCTCGGGAGTCATCTTCTTCGGTTCGGCAGCGAACGCCAGTGAAACCAAAAAGGAAATGATCTGCACGGCCACAGCGGCTGAAGGAAATCCATTCGTCAAGGCTCTCGTCGCTCGAGACTCCATCATCAAGGGTGGACACGGAGAAAATGGAGTCAATGAAGGCGACATCATCCCTCCCTTCGAATACAACTTCGATGGTGGACCGGTTGAACAGTACCCCGGTCAGAACTGGACTGAAGCCAACAAGGTTCTCTGGGCCAACGACTGCAAGCCTGCCGGTCAGGTTCTGACTCCAGTTCTTCCCATCTCGCCGATTGCAACCTGCTCGAACCCGAACCCGACTTTGACCATCCCGGCTCAGCCGAATGGCATCAACGTTTCTTCGACTGCAAACGACAAGGGTATCTTCACCGTCTCCTACGAACTGCCGAAGAACACCGCCTACACTTCCTACTCGTTCCCTGAAGGTTTCAAGAACAACATCACCATCACCACGACGGACAACCGACCGAACGATCCTCTTTGGGACCCGGCTACCCAGTCTTGCAAGATGCCTGACACCGGTGCAGGTCAGTCCATCGCTTGGTGGATGGTTCCTGCCGCAGCTGGTCTCTTCGCTCTCGCAGCAATTCTCTTCACCATCAACGGAATCATGGCTCGTCGCAAGACTGCCTAACCTTCCCTAAGAAAGAGCCTTCGGTCTTCGGATCGGAGGCTCTTTCTGTTTAAGCGATGTGGTATAATTCGGGTGATAAAATAGGATTAGCATCCCTATACTTTAAGAGGCACCCGTGGCGAATCCTCCAAACACAAACTACTGCAAGATCGTAGGCAACTTCAAAGCCTTCGTTGCAGACAATCAGGACTCTGACGACCTTCCAGACTTTGTGCCTATGTCGGGCACTGGCTGGATTTGGCCTAACGTCACACTTGCAAAGAACTCTCAGGTGGGCTACAAGTCTACCTACTTCAACAGCCGTATCCCCGTTACAGTTGACCTTGATGGTGACCTTGCTCAGGGTGGCCGTAAGTACGTGATGGTTCTCGCTGAATCTCCGACAGTCAACCCTTCAAACTTCAACTACAGCATTGAGCTTGACCTAGCCGCTTACGGTGAATCAAACTTCCGTAAGTATGGTCCATACGCTTTTGACGTCACACCAGGTGGAGAGGTCGACATTGCCGACGTCATTCCTGTTTCTGTCTATGGTGGACTTCCCATCACTCAAGGTATTCAAGGTGATCCTGGCGATCTCGTCGGAGTTACTTCAGGGAATGCCAGTGGTGCCCTGGTCCTCTCAAAATACCCTCAAACATATCTATACACTCTCACAGGTAACGTCACCTCAGTGACACTGCCGACCTCTGTCATTCCTCAGACGTCAGGCACGCTTTCACTAGTCTTCACTCAAGATGCAACTGGCGGTCGAACAATTACGTGGCCTTCAAGTGTGAAGTGGCCTGAAGGAATTGCCCTTCAGCCTGCAGCTGGAGCTAATGCCGTTTCAATGATCAACCTTCTTTGGACCGGCTCTCAGTGGCTTGGAATGATGGGAGGCAAGAGCTTTGCGTAGAAATGAAATCAATGGATTGTCTCAGCCTATCCGCAATCTTCTCACTAACCCTGCTAGTGAGACAAATGCGAACGTCAATGCAGTCACAATTCGCACTAACATGTGCCCACAGCCAAGTTTTGAGCTTGCAAATGCGACTCCGAACATAACTCTTCGTACCAATATTTGTACAAATCCGGGACCTCTCGCAGTTGGTGGTACGACAACTACTGTTCGAACTAACTACGCGACAGACCCTCGCGCTACGGCTGTACTGCAGGACTATAGTGGTGCAACGAATCAGACTATCACAGCAGTCACAGGTATTACTGGACATCCTGAAGGTATCACTACAGCTAACCGAGTTACGTACGCGTCTGGCGCTAGCAATCCTGGTGTTCTAATTTTCAACAGCGTTGCAGCAAATACCAAATACACAATGAGTGCATGGGTCTACCATGAAACAGTGCCTACGTCTGGAGGCCAAGCTTTCGCTATGGCAGGCACTACAAGCGGTACTGCTACCACACCAATCGCTGGAGTTTGGCAGCGCCTTAGCTGGACTTACACAACGCCAGCCACTACAAGCTATTTCGGTTTCCGTGTTGCATCTCCAGTTGGAGCTGGTAGTTTCCTCATCACAGGCTTTCTCATTGAGAAGTCTGGATTCCTTGGAGACTACTTTGATGGCACAGGACCAAACCGCAAAAACTTGGCCACAGATGGTCGCGCTACAACATACATCACTACGTCAGGTCAAATCGGTTGGAAGAACACTCGCTGGTTCGGTGGTGGTAATCCAGTTGGAACTTACACTACCCTCACGAACATTCTCGACGGACCTGTGCCTGGCATCACGAGCTATGCGCGTAAAACCTGGACAAACGCGACATCACCTACTCATAATGGTGACACTGGTTTTGATCACACAGTAACTAATATGACTGTAGTGCCAGGTGAGGTTTACAGCTTCACCTCATGGCTTCGCCCAAGCAGTAGTGGCAAGAACATGCAGCACTCAATTTACTGGTACGATGCGAGTAACAACCTTACACGTGCTACAGGTGCGACAATTAACAATGCTCCTGCAGCAACGTGGTCACAGCTTACATCAACTGTCACGGTACCTGCTGGCATGACAAAAATGACTCTTGCTTCTGACGTCGGTAGTGGTACTCTTTGGGTTCAGAATGATACTCTCGATGGTACTGGTCTTATTATTGAACGTATCGGAACACCGAGCACAATCTACTACGACGGAACTGGAGACTTTGCATATGCATGGAATGGAGTAGCTAACGCTTCTGCCAGCCTTCAAACTGCAACAAGTGTTCCAGCTATTGGTGGTGCGAACAACAGCATCACGTACCGAAGCGGTCTAACTGGCGCTTATGTCGCTCGTACAATCTTCACGAGTGATGCTATTACCGACAGTGGTCCTGCTTTCCAAGGTACAATTCCAACAGTAGCTGCTAGCAAGACCTACACTCTTTCACTTGATGTTTGGGTTGATAGAGACCGTACGTATCGTCTAAGTGTTCAAGGCGCGGGTACAACCAACACTACAACTACATTTACCCAAACTGCGAATACAACGGTTCGACGTAGCATCACATTTCAAACAAATGCTTCAGCAACTGGGCCGGCAAACGTCGCACTGTATCTACTTCGCAGCGATCTTCTTGCTGGTTACATTGACGTCTCAAAAATCCTTGTTGAGGAAGGTTCAATCGCTGGCGCGTACTTCGACGGTGGCTCACCTATCAAGAACTATGCGAACAACCCAAGTCTTGAAGCCAACAGCACCAGCTGGGGTTTCTACGGCGGTACAAGCGGTGCATCTTCTGTAGCTCGTATTGCTGGTACAGGATACAGTGGCCCAAACTACTGGAGAGGTACGTACACAGCCTCACAGACTGGTGCTCACTCCGGTGGTGGATATGGTGATGCAACAATCGTTCCTGGTCTTGTTTACTCAGCATTTATGGCTGTTCGTCCTAGCCGTGCTCAAGCTGTAAACATCACCATTGAATGGGTTGGATCTAACAGATCCATTATCAGCCGTAGTAGCTCAGCTCTTTACAACCTTGCTGGAGGCGTTTGGAATGAACTTCGTCTCGATGGTCAGCAAGCTCCGGTAAATGCTGTCACAGCTCGTGTTACTGTATACGCTAGCACCATTTCAGGTACAGCTTGGCAAATCGGTGACACCATTGATTTTGATGGTCTAGCAGTCACTCAAGACCTAACTGCAGGTATCTACGTCGAGAGCGGCGTAGACCTCACGTATGGCTGGACAGGCGTTGCTAACGGTAGCACAAGTACCATCATGGGACTTGGTCTTACAGGTTGGGCTGGAGCAATTGGTGGATCATCTGCTGTGCAATCTGTTATCCAACCAATGACTGGTAGCAAATGTGCGATGGTCAAAACTCAAGGCTCTAACGGTGATGGCATTTACAACAATGACGTCAATGTCACTGCAGGTGAATACTACTCGTTCTCCGCGTGGATTAAGCTTACAAGCGTCGTACCATCTCTCACAGGCGTAATGCGATGGAAAGACAGCGCTGGAACTTTCATCAGTGAACAACAATCCAATGTCAGCGCCTCGCTTATAGTTGGTCAATGGGTTCGTGTTAGTATGACTGGTATTGCGCCAGCCAATACCAGCAAGGTTAGTATCATGTGGCGAATCTACATGACACATACGCCTACTGTCTATTATGTCGATGGCGTCAATCTTGTCCAGCTTCCATATGATGTTCCTCATTTTGATGGTTCAACTTCTGCTGCAGGAGATATCAGCTACGCATGGGTTGGTCAAGCCAATAACTCTGCAAGTATCATGAGAGGTACAGGAGTAGCAGGTCTCGGTCAGATGTCCTCAGGTCCTGCTATCCAATCATCTGAATGGTCAGCAAGTGGTACGAAAAGTATTCGTATCTTCTCTAACTACCGTGGTTTCGATACGTACACCACTCTTGGAGGGGATGGAGCTACAGGAGTTATGCGTCTTGGCATGCAGGCAGGGATGACTTACACTCTCGTTTGGAAGACGCGTCTCAGTAAAACTCTCACCAATATTGGAACACAGACACGATGGGGACGTCCAGTTTTCTTTGCTACTAATCCTCAAGGTCTTTACATAGAGACACCTCTTGGAACGGCACCGACAAATGCGCCTGGTGTTTATCCTAACCGAGACACGTTCACTGTTCCAGCGACAGCCACGCAAACCTTTATCAGGCTGTACAACGGTACGAGTGGTGGAGACAATGGCGAAATCTGGTATGATGATCTGATGCTTGTTGAAGGCACCTATCAGGGTGACTTCCTCAACCCTGATCAAAATGCTTTTGTCAAGTGGGATGGTACCGCTCATGCAAGCACGAGTGTTGGATATTACCCTGTACTTGGTGACTTTGCTGGCACACCGAAAAAAGATCTTTCTGTGGCTGGAGCAATTATTCCAAACACCAGTCCAGCGAATGATCTTAGTGCCCGAACAGTGTACCTATGTTACGAGTCATATGGAATGACACAGAGCTACAACAGCCTTGGTGGTTATGGTCAATCAGGCTTCAGTCGCATTACATTCCAGACACAGCCAGCCGGTCAAAACCAAGTTGGATGTAGACTCGACTTTACGGGTGGTGAGTTCAACAGAGTTATGATCCTTAATGGAGGTAGAACAGCGGGAGCTCGTCATATCATCGCAATTAATGTCAACCCATCTGCTGGCACTGCATCAGCCTGCCTTAATGGTGGAGCAGATATTACCCTTGGTGGTCTAAATGTTGGTCCTGGTTGGGAAGCTAATGACTACACCTTCTTAGGAGGAGTCTCGGCAGACCAGAAGGGAGTTCGAATGCTTGTGTTCAATGCCGACCATGATCGAGCAACTCGACTAGCTATCAGCCGCTACCTTGGAAACAAGTACGGCGTGCCGATTCCATAAAAGAAAACCCCTCTTCGGAGGGGTTTTTCTTTTTAAGAGTTATATGATACAGTTCTAGCATGAACATCATCTATGAGGCTGTGATCGGCAGCCAGTTGAAAGAGACTGCACGGCCCGATTCAGACACCGACTACATGGGCATCTACATCGCCAAGAACGAAGAGATCGGTGGTTTCGACTGGACTGACTCTCGCGAGATGATTTCCGACGCTTCTCCTCAAGGAGACGACCACACATATTATGAACTGCGCAAGTTCTTCCGGTTAGCTTCCAAGAGTTCACCGGTAGTCCTCCCGTTCATTGCCAGCCATAAGGTGATAAACTCTACTGGCTTTGGCAGAGAGGTGCTGACAGTCGCACAGGAGGACCTTATCTCGAAAGAATGGCTCCGTAAAGTCGGCAACTACACTGTCGGCAAGATGCACGTCTACATGGCAAAGGGCAAACGAAAAGACCTCGTTGAATCCTACTACATGGGTGAAGTTGCGGCTCGATGGCTCCACTACGGCTTCGCATGGGCAAGCATCGATGGTGCACCATTTTTCTCTGGCTTCGACTTTGAGACCTTCATGGCATACGACCTTGAAAAGCAGGAGAAGATCGTCCATAATCTTGCAGACTATCTCGAAGTAATGGAATCTCACAGTCGATTAAGGGAAACTCCAGACTTCACTCGAGCGACCAATTTTCTCTCTCACGCAAGGAACCATTTTGGGTAAGTATCTCGCCACGTACAGCACCACCAAGATCGAAGAAATTCTCATCGAAGCTGACTCGTACGATGACGCTTATTACCAGCTCTCAGCTGGAGTTGGTCAAGTCATCAATCAGTACAACGTCAGCTCAGGCGTTGAAAGTATGGAGGAAGTCGATGCCTGAATATCGCGTCTCAGTATATCGGACTCAAACTTTCGAGTGCATTGTTAAAGGCGAGGATGAGGATGATGCAGCTATGCAGCTGATTTCCAACTCTGACACTGTCCATGAGATGATGCATGACTGGCCTGAAAACGTCGATCATGGCGAATGGATGGTTGACTTCGTCGAAGAAGTTGACTGATTGTACATCTCGGAAAAACTGACATATAGTAATAACATCAACAAGCCAAACAAAAAGGAAACAACGTTTTGATTAAGTCTCGTGCTCTTGCCCTTGCCGCCAACCTGAAGAACAACCCGACTGTTCGTAAGCAGTCAATCCAGCTGATCACCGAACTCGCTGGAGTCGCAGCATCCGTCTCGAATGGAAACCACAGCTACAAGCTGCAGCGCATCATTTCGAAGACCACTCTCGGTTTCTCGACGGCAATCGCTCTCCGCTCGCTTCTCGAAATCATTCTCGAGAACTCTCAGATTCAGAAGATCGTCTCGGAAGACCAGTTCTACATTCGTGTCTTCAACAACGACGTTCTCTTCAACGAGATCGAGCGCCACATCAAGCAGAACAACACGCAGAAGGTTGCGAAGGACACTGCTGCAGCGACTGAGATTACCTTCCAGTCTCTGAATATTCGTGACTACATCGACGAGGATGAGACTCCTACACTGGACAACCTCAATGTCGACATCCGTTCGCAGGTCGAGAAGTTTGACAACGTGAAGGGTGTCTACGTCTACGTCGAACCTGAAGAAGTCGTCGAGGCGAAGGTCGAAATCGGTGGTTTCAAGATCGAAGTCGAAAAGGTCGACCGTCTTCCGAAGCCTGCAGAGAACACCATTTCTCTCATGGACCTGGACGAGGAACCGGGATGGGCTCCCAAGAAGCGAGGCTCGAGTTCTCGAAAGGCTCCAGCTGTTTCCGCATTGGACAAGAAGCTTCAGCGTTGGGACTCGTACCTGATCAAAGCCAAGACTCTCGAAGAGCGCGATGCTGTCTACAAGTGGCTGCTCGAGATGGGTCCGAAAGCTCACCGCATCGATCGTGATGAGGAAGGCGGTTACCGTGGTTCCACTGACATCTACGTTGCAAATGCCGATGGTTCCGGTGGATGGTCCTCGATTCCTGCTCGAACTCCCGACACTGTCATCCTGCCTGAGGGCCAGATGGAGGAGATCATCCGTGAGATCAAGGTCTTCACCGGTTACGAGCAGATTTACGCCATGCTTGGTGTTCCGTACCACCACGGTATTCTGCTGAGTGGTTCTCCTGGAACGGGTAAGTCCTCTGCGGCTCAGGCAATTGCCTCTGCTCTGCATCGTTCGACGTACTCAGCTTCTCTTGCCACGTTTGAGAGCAATGATGCCTTCATCAAGTTCATCAAGCAGGTCAGCCCCAACTCGATCGTTCTGCTCGAAGACGTTGACGTCGCGAAGGCTTCGACTTCTCGTGATGCCGACAACAAGGGCGTCACGATGGACACTCTTCTGAATGTTCTCGATGGTGTTCTGTCTCCTCATGGCTGCATCTTCATTCTGACCACGAACCACATCGAAAACCTCGGTGAAGCTGTGATTCGAGCTGGTCGTGTCGATGCGACCTACGACATCACCTACCTGGTTGATGAGCAGCTGGAGCGTCTGTGCCGCAAGTTCATGAAGATCAAGCCTGATGTGGACCTTGAACTGCCTTCTCTCGAAGGTCTGAAGATCACTCCGGCTGAGATTGTCGGTGTCATCAAGACTCGCATTCCTCATGTCGCTGACGCTCTGCCTGACATTCGCCAGTTCATCGAGAACAAGCGTATTGAGGTTCTGGAAAAGGCTGTGACTGCGTCCACCGTGTGATAGAATAAACAGTCCTTACGATTGGAGATACACATGGGAACTATTATTGGTGCGTTACTAGCGATTATCGTTGGACTATTCATCGTCTTCTCGACGGTGGGTCTTCTCCTTGACATTCTTGGAGTTGCTATTGTAGTCATTGGTGTTGCCCTTCTCGTGCAGTATTTGCGAGGCAGACGCGGTACCAGAGTCTAAATGAGAAAGAGCGTTATTCTTCGGAGTAACGCTCTTTTTCGTTATTTGTACTTTTTGCTCCCAAAAGTATAAAATAGCTTTAGACTTGTTATACAATATAGGAGCACCACCCATGGCCGATTACCGAATTTTTTATGAGTTTCTTGAAAAGCCGGAGGAATTTGTCGTAAAGGCTGACAATTCATTCGTAAAGTCCGAAACTCCGTGGGGACAGGGCGAACTTGATGGCGAACTGGCTTACATTCCAGAAACAGACGCAGAGTGGAAGAACCTCTCTCGCGAAATCGCTCAGCACTACAATTACCATTCCGTAAACGTAACTCGCATCCTTCCCCTTTCTCTACAGGGACAGCTCGTTGCTGACTCGGAGTGAAAATAACTGGGTTGATGAAGCAGCATGCAAAGACCTTGTAACATCACCTGAAGATGATATATTTTTCAATGAAGTAGAGTCCGTTGTTTCGGCCAAGGACATCTGCGGGGAGTGCCCCGTTAGACGCCTGTGCCTCGAATATGCTCTCGCTAATGGCATCCATCACGGTACATGGGGTGGTGTCGATGAGAATGAACTACGACGTGACCAATCTCTTGGAGCTGATGGAAAGCGTCACGACTGGCAGCGACCGATTCGTTGCCCAGATTGTGGACCGAACTCAACGCGTTTCCTTGAAGTAGTAGCTTACCACCGTACCAAAACTGAAATTCGCTGCACCAACTGTGATCTTGAATGGGTCACTAAAAAGACTCTCAAACGACGAAAGCCAAACTGGTAAAATGAACTGGATCAAAAAGACCTGGAATTATCTTTTCAATATTGCACCAACCCATCCTGAAGATGTTGCAGATGAAGTGCCTCGCCACAAATGGGTTCCTGTTACTCGAGCTGTTGAAGGTCTTGGCAAGGAAGTTGAAATCCATGAGGACAACAACGTCTTTGGCCACACAACTGTTCGAGGTCGTCTAACTCAGGTCGAATATGAATCTGTAAATGATCGTACAGTTCTTACGATCATTGGCTCAAATTTTGACGCAACTGTTGAGATGTACGGCAAAGACGCAAAGTTCATCGTTCATCTCTGATGTCAGCGATCTTTGACAAGGCCAAGCAGGACTGGGCCGAAATGCGAGATGAGTGGGACCGGTACGTTCAAGTCACATACAACATGGCTTTAGAGGATACCAATGGAGTTCTCATCAACCGTCTTGGACGGGACAAGGGAATCGATGGTTACTCACTCTTCACCGGCCCACTCACTCGTGCAAGAAAATACGCGAGTGAAGAACTGCTAGAGTTCTGGAATCAGAACGGTCGTATGACTATGGCAGAATTTGAAAGACAATGGGTAGAAGGATCATTTTAAATGGGATTTAGCGTAATTTACCGAGAACCACAAGAGTGCAAGTGCGACCTTCCTCGCAAGGGTGATTGGAATACGGGCGACATTCTTCAATGTGATGAGTGTCAGAATTATTGGCGCTGCAAGGGATGGTCTCCTCGTGATCCATACAAGCCAGGTGATGAATGGCTTCAGTGGGAAAAGGTCCGTCGACTGTGGAGTGAGCGTTCCAATAAGTACGTCTACGAACCATTCAGCCTCGGACTGCTGAAGGACTAATCCAAATGGTCGACTTCAACGAAATGCAGTTCTGTGAGGACCATGGACACTGCATCTGTGGCAACGATTGCATGGCTCCTGGCTACAAGAAGACGGGGATTCCCGTTCTCGACAACCTGCACGAAGCCTACGAGTATGGAACCGATCAGGAATTTCTTGCAGCTGTTCGAGAGTTTGTCGACGTCTCGAAAAGACTTCCTAAAGGTGGTCTCATGAGTCATAAGTACATCGAGAGGCTGTACTACATCGCTTATGAATAATTCTAAAACAGAGTGGATGTTTCGACCTCAGTTCATTGACGAGGATTCATGGGTTCTTGTAAAATGGAAAGAGGTTCCAGCAGGTTCAATCACGCGCATACCAAATATTTTCGAGACTGTTGAACAGTTTAATCACTTCTGGAAGAATTGTCCTCCTGAGACGTAAAGTGATAGAATTTAAAGAGAACATAAACAATTAAAGGATTTACGTGCTAAACTGGGAAAAGGCTTTTAAGCCTCTTGCCGACCGTGGCATGACTCATCGTGATGGTCAGTCAAAGCTCGGTCAGGCCATCATTGAAGGATTCCACAACAAGACGCATCTCGTCTGTGAAGCACCAGTTGGAACTGGCAAGAGTGCTGGTTACCTCATTCCAATGATTGTCTCCATCCTGGAAGCCAAGAAGAAGGGCGAAAACAAACGAGGAGTTGTAACGACCGAAACACTGGCGTTGCAAAATCAGCTCAACTTCAAGGACCTGCCATTTCTGATGGAGTCCTACAAAGGTTTGAAGTGGGCCATTCTCAAGGGACGCTCGAACTACTACTGTGCAGACACCGCAAAGACAAACTCCATTGGAGATGCGAAGGTCAATGCCATCTACACCAAGCTCGAGACTCGGATGGACTCGATTCAGACTGGTGAGAAGTACGACATCGAACGGATTCTTGGTTACGAGGTTCCGGCATGGATGTGGAAGAAGATTTCAGGTTCTACCGGCTTCTGCAATGACAACAAGTGTAAAGCAGACCGCTGTTTTTGTACAAAAGCTCGTGCAATTGCAATCCAGTCTGACATTGTGGTCATCAACCACGCTGTTTTGCAGACTGATATTGACATGAAGCAGAGTGGAGGTGCTTTCTCTGACGGACTTCTTGGCACTTTCAACTATTTGGTCGTTGACGAAGCTCACTCTCTCGCCGACAAGCTCATCGATGGATGGACGGAGACGCTCACTGAGTGGGAAATCATCGAAATGACGTCCTCTGTCATGAAGGGTGTCGAAAAATCGTCTGCTTGGTTCCCCACAACGGCTGAACACCGCTACGCCAACACAGCTCACGAAGAGTTGATGGACGTTATTACGAGTTTCATCAAGTTTTATGGACGTTTGAACGAAAAGAACGGTCAGGAATGGGCTGGAAGCTCGACTCCTGTGTCTCTCAAGTACGTTGTCGGTGCACAGGACCCTGGTTTTCAAGCGACAATGACAGAATATGAGGAACAAAACCCTCACCGGCTGAACGTTGCGACTGGAGCTCTTGGTCCGGTGAAGAAACTGCTCGAACAGTCACTTGGATATGCACGGGACAACCAGTTGAAGGGCACTCGAGACATTTCGAAGGGTCTTCGAGCAACGAACAAGCTTCTCGAGCTCATCGGAATCTTGCAGACTGCCATGGAGTCTCGCAATGGAATCGTCTTCCAGTACGGGGTCAACTATGGAGTGCTTGTTGACGGCTGGACAAAGCGAGATGGCAAGAACACATGCACAATTCGTATGAAGCCACTCGATATTTCGTCAAAAGCTAAGGCAATTTGGGATCAAGCAGAGTCAGTAGTATTAACTTCAGGCACTTTACGTGATCCAGTCGACATGAGCTTCCGTTACACGATCGCCAGTCTTGGTTTTCCTGAGACCAAGGAGCTTGTTGTTGACACTCCATTTGATTTTAGGGAAGTCCAGCGCATCTACATTACGCCAGGGAATCAGCGACCAGTTGATGGCACTGTTTTTAGCATGAATGAGCTCATTCAGCTGATCAATGTGACTGCTGGTGGTACTCTGGTGCTGTGTACCAGCAAACGTGAATTGAATATAGTCGCTGAGCAGCTTAGAGCTCTGAGTGTGACCGGCGCTTTCCCGTACAACATCTATGTCCAAGAGGATGATGTCGACAAGCAGAAGCTGGTTGAACAGTTCACGCATGACACTCATTCGGTTTTGATCGGTCTCAAGTCGTTCTTCGTTGGAATCTCGGTTGAGGGGGAGAGTCTTCGTCACGTCGCTTTCATTCGGTTCCCCAATGAGCGTTACAACGCTGAGACTCGCATGATGATGGAGTATTGGGCAACTCGCGGTTTTAGAGACTATTACGCGATGAGAAGTCTTGAGTCTTTCAATCAGGGCAAGGGTCGTTTGATTCGTTCAGTCACGGACCGCGGATTGATTTCGATGCTCGACATTCGGTTGAATGACCAGTCGAGCAACGTTTTCAAGACTGCTCAGATTGGTGTCAAGTCAAGTGGTTCGTATGTGATTCGTTCGATTGATGACGTGAAGAAGTTTATGCAGGCGGTTCCAGCTTGATCGTTTGCGCAGCTCTAGGAGGAATGCTCTGCCTTTATGGCGGAGTGTTCCTCGCTGGGTTGGTTCAAGCCATTCAAAGACCGGACTTGGCACGGATCATGGGAATCAACATGAGCAAGGGTCTGATGAAGTTCACGATCGTGGTTGCAAGTCTGCTCATTGTGTTCGGTTTTGCCATGCTGTCGTCGAATTTACTTGCCATGAGTTCTGTGTTACAGTAAAAGTAGACAACAAACCAAAGGAAATTAGTAGTGGAATTTAATGATCTGGCTGGTGAGCTTGATGTAGATATGAGCCATCTCCAGAACTTCGTCAAAGCTTGGTATCTTCCAACAGACGCCATCGCAATCGCTGGCATTCGCCCTTCAAAGAACCGTCAAGGCGTGTTGAGCATGCCGATGGAAGTCAAGGACTTGATGGCTTTCACCTCAGAAGATATTTGGGGTCTGGCTAAGCGAGCTAATGGTGACATCTACGGCACGTATATTACGCTATACCCAGTCAAGGATGCTGCAAAGGTCAAGGGTGGAAAACGTGGAGACAAGTCAAACGTTGGCGATGTCTATGGAGTCTTCATCGACTTCGATGTCAAGCCTGGATCGTTTGAGTCTCGTGAAGACGTCATCAAGTTTCTGACTGAGGGTGACATTCCAAAGCCAACCATTCTCGTAGACAACGGTGGTTCTGGTGGTATGCACGGTTACTGGCGTGTGAAGTGGGATGAAGTTGGATATGAGGAACTTCTCGTACGCTGGTGGGCTTTTGTGCAGTCAAAGTCCGAAGTCAAGATTGACCGTCTGATCGACTCCACTCGTCTGTCACGTATGCCTTCATCGGTTTACTGGCCGAAGGAAGGGACTGAGGACGGCAAACCTGGAACTGTGACAGTTGTTTGGTCTGATGGACCTCAGTACTCTGTTCAGGAGCTCGAGGAGCTGACTGAGGAGGCGTACAACACTCGGAAAGAAAGAATATCACGTACGGTTGCAGAGCACACCAGACAGCGTCTGAGTGCTTCTGAAATTGCAGCTGAGCTTGGCGTCGGTGGTCTTCAGAACCAATGGAGTATTTACGCAGCAATTGCAACTCTTGAGGAGAACTTCAACGAGCTCTACACTTGGGCTGATATTCTTCAGCCACTTGGTTGGACGTTCTTGAAGATCGATTCGCAAGGTCGTCATGAGTATGCTCGTCCGGGTCGAATGGAAAAGTCGGCAACTGTCGAGTGGCCTGAGAGTCCAGACATGATGTCGCTTTTGTCAGAATCTGAGGAGACGGGTCTTGCTCATCTCAAGGAAGCTGGAGTTGCTCTTACAAAGTTCCAAGTCGCTCTTACTCTTTATTGGGGTGGAGACACGAAGAGAATGGCAATTGACATTGTGAATCAGTTGGAAGGGAACCAAAATGGATGAGGGTGCTGGAACGTGGTGTGACTGTCGAGGAAATGAAACCTGCAGTCTATGTCCTCCTCAAGAAGACCTATACTACTATTTGGAAGAAATCATGAGGAAAGCTTCAGATGAAACTCTTTAAGCATCCCGTCTATGGGAAGGACATTCCCTTCCTCTGTCGGCTGAGGCTTCACTTCGTTTACACCATCGCGAACTTCACCTTCTCAGGATATTCATACTCATCGTACAAATGCAAGCGCTGTGGTTACGAGACGACGTAGTGTACATCTCTGAAAGAACTGTGTAAGATAAAGCCATGCTTGAAACAATTATCGCATACGCGACTCTGCCTTTCATGTTCGCTATGTACCAGCTTGGCGCGTATCTTTACGAAAAGAAAAAGGACAGAAAGTAATGGCAACCAAAGTCTATCACATCGATGACCACTATGTCGTTTCAGTAAACTCAGTCTGGGTTCCAGGAATCTACGCAACAGAGGAAGCTGCTCGCCTCGCGGTTAACAACCTCAGTGATCAGGACATTGTGGCTTTCCTCGAGCACATCTATGCGTATGATGGTGAAGATCGTCCTGTCACTGTAGCAGACATTGAAACGACAATTGCCGCTGTCAAGCTGGCTGAACTGGGTCCCATTGGGCCGATCGAAGAATACAAAGGGAAAGAATGAACTACAGAATTTACGAAGAGCCTGAACGGAACCCAACCTACGTCGTCCTCGAAGTGGATGGCAAAGTCATTCGACGTGACTACTGCTCTTTGGCGTCTGACCGTCGAATGAAAGCTTGGTGGTGGAACTTCCGGATCAAGACGGGTTGGAAGCCAATCGGCGACATCTACTCAGGGAAGATCAAGTGACGCATTCACTCGAAGCTTCAATCGGCAATCTGTCGACGTGCCTTTATCTGGACCGTGACAAAGGCGAGTACTGGACGACTGTTCCATTTCAAGACCTCGAGGCTGTAGTCGAGTTCGCAAAGATCAAATTTAGAGAAGAGAACAAGTAGTGGTACTTCAAATCATCGTAGGACTTCTTAGTCTTCTAGTTCTTATCTGTCTTGTTTGGGCTGTTGTGGAACGGGACTGGGAGAACGTTCGGATTGCTGGTGGCGTTTTCATTGTTGGTGCCGTACTTTCGTTTGTTGCCTTCCTTGTTCTCACATTCTTCGCCACAGTCATTTATGACGAGAAGCCACTCGATGGTGTTGAGACGTACAAGCTCGTGGAGAATGCACCCATCAAGACAGACGCGTCGTCACTTGAAGTTTTCCTCTATGATGCGAATGGACAGATCGCAAAGAAGGAAATCTACGCAGAGAGTATTGACATTCAGGGCAAGTCCAAGATTGAGCTGACGCGCGCTGACCGTTACAACTACGCTCTGATTCCATGGGTTGTTCAGACCCCGACATTCGTAAAGGTGGTCGACTGATGGGCGCAGCACGAGAAAAAGCTGCAGAGATTACGAGAGGCTACATCGCAGAGGACAACCGTTTCCACGACGCTGTTGCTTTATGGTCTCGTGTATTTGTAAATGTCTGCATCATCTCCCTTCTTCTTGGCATTATCGGTTTCGCTGCCTGGCAGATAGGCTGGGTGATCGCTGGGCTTGTCTTAGCTGTCGGCAATCTAGCTCTAAACATTCACATGGGTCGACGTCTGAAGCAGCACCAGTGTATCCTGAAAGGTAAACGTGGGCAAGAGTAGGAAATGGCAGGTGACGCACTCTGCTCGGACTGAAGCCGAGATTGCTGCCGAGGAGTTCCTTCAGGCGTACGTTGCTATAAACTTCACAACACTTATCAATGATGATGACTTCCCCAGCTGGGATGCTGCAATGGCTCTGAACAAGGCGGAAGTGATGCTGGTTTGGAGGGACGACGATGATGACTGATGAAATTATCGCAGAGTTTCGGAAATTCTGCGGTGAAGGCTCATTCATGATTCAGTATCTCGATCAAGGTTTCGTCATCATGTGTCAGCATGGCCGCCATCCCATTAGTTACAAATTCACTGACGTTTCGCTCAGCACAGCTTGTCAGCGTCATGAAATGGTTGAAGTGTCAAAACCCACTCGAGTAAGATATTATTGAGCTATGGCAAGTGGAATGAAAGAATTAGCGAAAAAATACTTCACACAATTTGGGTTCGACACAGGATGGATTGAACCAAAACCGGTTGAGACTCTCCCTGATTATATCGCGGCTGATGTTCCAATCTCAGAGGAGATGCATCGTGTCTGACGTATGGATTATTACGCAGAAGGTCGAGTACGTTGACGGTTCAACACGTGAGTTTGTTGCAAGTGTCTATGACGACAAGGTAAAAGCTTACGAGAGTCTCGAACGCTACAATTCTTGGGCTGAGACTCCTCCTCATCGGCGCCGTCGAAACAATGGTAAGAAGATATTAAAGACAAGCTATGAACTAAATAATTGGATGGTGCATTGAGTGGAATGGATTGAATGGGTAGTTGTCATTCTCGGCTGGATTGCTGGGTTTTGGCTGCTCAATAAGTTAGTCAACTGGTTGGAATGCCGAGTGCTTTGGTGGTTCCATACCCTTGAGGAGTCGTCATGGTTGGTCATGCGCGAGAGCTCCTACGACAAGCAAGAACGTCTTGACCGTGAACTAGAAGAATTTCGAAAGAGGGAAGCGGAACGCCGTGGAGAATGAAGAAGTAGAAGTTATTGACGGTTACTCAGGAAACTTCCTGACAGCTCTTGGGTATTTCACGAATGGTGTAAATGACCTTGCCAATGAGTTCAATGAAGAGACTGAGTACTCGAAGATTGTTCGACTTGAAGCATTCATTTCAAATGCTGATGGTGGAGAAGAGAAGTTTGTATTCGTCATCGACGCTGATGGTGTGAATGGAGTTGTTCTTCCATGATGAGTGTTGAAGACGCGACTCTCGTTCGGGAGATTCTCAACAAGATGGACACTGAAGACTTCACTCACATGCGCGTTGTGAAGGAACTGTCATTGGCTGGTTTTAGGAGGGTGACTGAGACGAAGTGAACGTAAAAGACTTTTTCGTCTATCTAACCCTGGCACTAGCTCTTGGACTTGGTGCCTGGTTTGGAGCAGTCTGGTTTGTTAGCGCTTTCCAGCCTTTCATCACGTTCCTCCTCGTAGTAGGTTACGGGATTCTTGGAACAGCCATCTTCCTCGCTATCGCGTTTGCTGCTTTTATGGCTATCGTAAGCGTTGTTGCAATGTTCCAATCAATCTTCAAGAAGGAATCTGCTCGTGACCACTGAATACGACGAGTTCGGTGAACTCGTAAAAATCGCCACCAATCTCTGCACTATCTCGCTGGCCGTTCAGCAGTGTGGAGATTTCCCTTATGTCAATAAAATTCGCGAAGCAGTGGAGACTGCTCAGCTCGCTGTCGATGCAAAAGTTCAATTGTACTTGCATCAGCAAGCGCGATAGAATAAATTCTCAATAAGCTATAAACCAGAAAGAACCACTATAATGTCAGTACAAACCCCCGAATTTACATACCCCGCCGCCAAGTCAGGCATCAAGAACATTTGGTCCATCGAGCAGGTCGCACCGTGCCCTCATAAGGAAATGCACGCTTGGATCGTTCAGGTCCTTGAAGGCCACATTGAAGAGGGTGGACGCCAGTTGATCCCCGCAACGAAGCACAAGACCCGTCTGATCTATGCAAAGATGGACAACCACGGCAAGATCGAAAACGTTTTTGCAGGAAGTGGCGAGTAAATGACCAAAATTGGTGAAGCAACTGTGAACGTCACGATCAGTGAAAAAGAACGCCTTCGTGCCGCTAAAGAGATGGCTCTTGAACAGGCTCGTGGAATTGAGAATGAGATTGAGCGGGACTCTCGCTCTCTTGTTCTTGTCTCTGGTCTGGCGTTTGATCCTGAAATGTCAGATCAGTCATCTCTTGACTATGAAACAATGGCGCAGAGTTTCGTTCGAGCTCGTATCGATTTCCATCGTGAGCAGCTTGAACGTTGGGACGCTTTCATTGAGAATCTGATCGATCGGCTCGACAATGGCGACAACTGATACTTTCACACCCATTGGGCCAGACTGGTACAACGTCTATCGGAAAGAGAATGGAACGGTTCTCGTCAAGCCATGCCCTGGCATTATGACGTACACTCGTGAAGTCGAGTCAGGCCATCCGCTTATTATCAAGACGAGCACGTTCTCTGGCTTTGTTCAGTACAAAGAGGATGGCGACTGGAGTCTCGCCAGCAGTTACGCCATTTACCACGGTACGTTCCATATTCCAGACTTCCACGAACTGGATGACGAGACGTTCAAGACTCGCTACATCGATCAGGTCTCTGCACTCGGCTGGACCATCGAGTAGTGTTCAAGCGTTTCGGAACACGTGAGTACCCACCAACTGGTCTCAACACCGGACTGTGGATGAAACTTCCATTGACGAATGTTCCGATTGAAGAACTCGTCACCACTCAGGAGCATATCTATATTCGAGATATTCTCGGTAAGGTTCTCAAACCTTCGGTGAGTGGTGACGAGTTTCCTCATGTGGTCAGTTGGAATGGAACGTTTTACCTCGAAGACGGACATCATCGCGCTGTTCGCGCTATTATCGAGGGAAAGAACTATTTGCAAGCAAGAGTCTTTAAAATAGAGGAAAATTAGAAAATGCCAGAACTTCACAAGCCACTTCCATATAATCTTGGGGAGTGGATCACAGCCTCGTCTGAAGACATTGAGAAGTGGATCGACCACCTCGCTAATGAATACGTCTACCGAGACGATGAACGAGGATATGACTTCCTTGCCACGCTCAGTGCCACACTTCGTCGTGATGGTTGGACGTATACGCCTGACTCAGAAGCACGCATTGATGACCAGAAAGAAGCACCCGTGATGGATGAAGCACTTATTGACATTCGCAAGTTCGCGCTCCAGAAGGCGCTGGAGGCTGGTGAATTCAAGTTTGATGATGACGAGGTCAAGTCTCTAATCAAGCACGCTAAGAAGATTGAGAAGTACATTCTTGGCACCGCTGACTGAGGTTTGGGGAGTCTTCGAGGAGTATGAGGAATCACATGATCGGCTCGTGATCCTCTTCGACACCCGTCAAGACGCTGAGGATAGCTGTGCATTTTTCGATGAAACGTGGGTAGACAACATCTACGAGGTTCGGAAGGTTCAGGTCTATGGCCGACACAACCACTGAGTGGGTAATTTTCTACGAGTGGTACATGAAGGAGGGCCGGATGGTCTCTCACATCTTCGTTGAAGCCGAGACTGAAGAAGCTGCACTGGAGCTTGGACGGAAGAAGGTACCCGCAAAAGGTACCGTCTTTCGTGCCGATCCTGGTGTTCAGTGGAGTGTACAACCCAAAGAGAACAGTGTAAAGTAAAACTAACAACAACAAACAAAGGAAAAGACAATGAGCAAGCAAATGCACCCAAGAGTTCTTCGACGAATCTTCGCGCAAGGTTACGGAAGCGAGATCATCAATCGACGTTTCATCTCTTCTCTCGACCGCGGAGAGAAGACTCGCAAGTCTCACCGTCACATGGTCGTTCTTCGTCCTGAGGGTTGGGTCGTTCTTCAGGGATCGGGTCTCATCCACAAGGGGAGGAAGCCGTAATGCCATACATCAAGGGAGACCACGTCGTCGTCACTGACGAAGGCAGCCAGTATTGGGGATTGACGGGAGTTGTTGACGAATACTTCGGTGACTTCGATGTTCCTAAGGTGATCGTGAAACTGGACAATCACTTCGGTGATGTCTACTTTTATGACACTGCAATCGCTCTTGCCAGTGGCATCGATGCAGAGTTCTTCGATGAGAAGTCTCGTCGGCTCGCTCGGATTCTTCGAATGAAGTTGTCCATCCCTGAAACTGTGGCAGCGATCAAAGCTGTTTATCAGACGGAGATTGAAGATGTCTGATCCATTCGAGTACAAGACACAGTTCCGTTTGATTTCCTCAGCAGATAGGGAATGGGAAGACTGTGTGACGGATTTGTGGGTAGAAGAATCTGTCGCTGTCGAGCGTTTCGAGACCCATGTCAGGGCTGAAGATGGCTACGCCGACCATCTCGGTTACCGAACCTACGAGTATCGGATCGTCCGTCGACCAAAGAAGGCTGAAGAAGTCTACCTCACTGAGCACACAAAGAATTGGAAAAAGATATGAACCACATCGACTACCTCGCACAAGAAATCCGTCGAGTAGATGGCAACCACGATCTGGGAGCTGGAGCTCTTGCTGAAGCTTTGTGGCCCTACATCTCTGATTTGATTAGTGACGCTGCACGTATTGGCTTTGAAGCAGGAAAGATGGGTGGACTGTGATCGCTGGAATCCCACTGGAAAAGCTGAATGGTCCGTTTGAAATTGCTGCGGCAATCGACAAACAGATCGAACGGAACGTTGCGGCTCAGAAGAATGCAGAAGACTTTGCCGAATATGAGGCAGTCGTGATTGCCGCAGATATGAACCACATTCTCACGGAATTGCTTCGTAAGGAACGTGTCGCGTACTTTGAGCTGCAGTACCGTGAACTCGAGAAAATGTGGCACAAGGAGTTTCGGAAGATTCCATGGTGGGACTTTCGAGCATTTCGATTCTTCCTCAAGGACAAGGATGAGTGGATTGAAATGATGCGAGCTGACTTGGAAGCTGAAGCGAAGAAGAAAGTCGAAGAGCTAAGTGGAGTATAACAACCCATTCGAGTACGAGGCTGATCTTAATCGAGCCATCGAGGGAATCAAGACGACGTTTGAGCTGATCCCTTCAACGGTTCTCACGACGAATTGCATAAAGGCAATGGAGAAACTCGTGGATGCGAAAGCGAATCTGAAGGATGAACTCGAAGCGATTCACACGGACAAGATGGCTTACCTCGTCGAGCAGTGGAATGAGGAGTACCGTCAGATTCCATTCCTTCAGTTCAAGCGTCGAGCTGCATTCAGTGAGAACTATCACCAGTGGCTCGGTGAAAAGGAAATTGAGCTGTCATTCAAGGCAAAGGAAAAGTATGCACGTTAGCACAAACTTCTTCGAACAATCATTGAATGTTCCTCCTTTCGACATGGACAAGTGGCTCGCCGATCTTCACGAAGCTTTCGCTGACGAGAACACTCGCATTGACATTGAGCCGAGTGGCGTTGACACTGTGATCATCACAGTGAAGAGAGGATGGGAACATCTTGTTTCGTAAGAAACTGAAGCTCGTCATCTTCGACGTTGCGACATGCAAGTTTCGCGACACTGTAATCCCTTATGAGTACCGTTTTCAGTGGACTGCCGAGATTGCATGGGCTGACCTTGAGCGGATGCGGAAGAATCTCGGCTTCAACTCATGGCACCACATGATTGTTCCAATCGATTACAAGGTGGATTGTACAAATGAAGCGGTATAAAGTAATGTTGTTCTTAGGTAAAAAGTACTTCGAATTTCGGATGGTAGCTCCGAGCCATGAGATTGCTAAGGCTCGCACCTTTCGACGGTTCGGCATCAAGAAGAGCGACCGTAACTGGATGTTCGGCACAAGTGAACTAAAGGATAAATAAATTGCGTGATGATGGATATTTGTGGTTTCTTCTTTTCATCGTTTTCTTCTGCTTAATGCTGGCGGTGATGTAATGGACGAGGATGTTCTCGGAATTGGTCTGCTCTTTATTGCAGGACTATTGGTAATGTTCCTCATTCTGTTCGGCGCAACAAGGGGAAATGACACTCAGCGGAAATACGAAATCGCTTGTGAGACTCAGCATGGAGTCATCATCGATGGTAAGTGCGTTCAAGAAGTAGAGGTGAAGCTTTAATGGGTTGGCCTGATGCGATTGTCTTGGTCGCTGTTTGTGCGACGATGGCATTCATGGTTTGGCGAGTGACTCGCTGATGTTGTGGAACTTTCTGTTCTGGGTGGCGAGTAAGATTGCGTGTCGACGTGGACATCACGATCCGAGGCTGAGCCCTAAATCGGGTGTGGGTCTGGTCTGTCGAGACTGTGGAGTTGGTGTGGCATGGTGAAGCGTGAAACCGTTCATGGGGTTTTCTTTCGTGAACGGCTTGGTCAGCCTACAAAGACTGTTGATTTTTACCGTAGTCTCGAGGATGCTCATCGGCGGGCAATGTCTTTGAACCGTACGTACAACTCGATTCATGGAGTTAATCCTTACCGGGTTCAGGCAGTGGATGCTGCTGTCGACATGCACGGAGTCGTCTACACTGTCATGAGTGGAGAAAACTTCAACATGGCAAGTTGTCTTGCAACTGCTGTACTGGATTTTGATGAAGCTCATGCTCATGCAAAACGGATGAATATGGCTATATCTCGTTCACCCGAACCAATAACAAAACGTTTCTATGTAAAGGCAATAAAAGTCAAATGAGAAGTTATACACCCGGTGAAGTCGTTTATGCTGTGATGCGAGGTGCTCTCAAGAACGAGTACCTTCCTGCTCGTGACCGAGTAGGGAAGATCGATACGATCTGGACCTCGTGGGATGATGCTCAAGGGCAGATTGATTGGAACATTGATCTAGAGATTTCGCGTTACGGAGTTCAGCAGAATGGCTACTGGATCGACTACCGTGGCGTATTGACAGAAAAGGATAAATACGACCTTGCCTAATGGAAACCACACACCGTATGAAGGCACTGCTTTCGTTGTGTACCGAATACAGGAGGACGATGTTGCTCCGAGGTTTGCAACTGATGGCACCGTTGTAGCAATGTTCTCAAGCCGGAGAAGTGCTGAGAAATATCAGCAGACTCGCGAAGAGAATGACGCTCGGCATGGGTATGACGACAAGTACACGATCATCCCGTGGGTGGTGCAGCGATGACTGATAAAGAGAAATGCGCTGAGCTGTTGGCGATCGTCAAGGAAGTTCAGGGTGAGGGTCACGACATTCCCTACTTTCTCGCGAGCATGTTCAGTGTCAACGAGGAGATCACGTTCAAGGAGTTTGTTGATGAACTGATTCGAGAAGCACGAGATTATGAAAGGAGTCTGTGGTCGTGACAGAACTAGACGCTTACATTCAGAGTCGGATCGGGGATTACCCTAACAACTGGTCTCGGTCTCAATGGCAACGGTCGTTTGACGCCTGGAATTGGTTTATCACGGGTGGAAAAGGAAAGAACCCTTTCATTCGCGGACTGTACCATGATGGGATTACTCTGGACGGAGACACACCTGCACCGGCATTGGGGACATCAGTCACGCAGATGGACTGGTTCACAATGCAGGACTGGATGTGGGAGGTCCAGCTTCACGTTGACTTCGAGCCTGCTCCGGAATTGCAGACAGTGCGAGCTGCGTATAATGCAAGTTACGGTGAAGGCTGGTTGTATTCCACAATACTTGCCGGTGAAGCCCAGGACACCTATGATGTTTCACTTGAAGCACTATATGTCCATCGCGGTTCACGTCACCTAGGGAAGCTGGAGTCAATCTTCGGTCGGGAGACGAACGACATCGGAATGATGGGCAAGGAGTACATTGGATGGGAGTGGTTCAGCGGTGTTTGGTAGAAACTGGTATGTGGTCTTTAAGCCGTTGAATCCCTATGGCGAGAACAAGGTCGAGCAATGGGGCCTGACCTTTTGGGAAGCACGTCGTCAAGCTCGTCTGCTGAACAAAGCGACGAGTCGGTTTGGAATCTTTTACGCGCAAAGGAAACGGTAATGTCAGCTAATTGGATCATTTGGAGTACAATGGCTCTCGCGTCAGCCATCTTCATTCTTTACATGTGGTTGACATTCCCAACATTGGGCCATATTCATCTGCCCTTCACACTGGCAATTCTGGCAACGAACACTGCGGGATTCTTCTTTACGAGGTGGGTTGAAAGTGATTGACGTTCCTCGTGAGACGTGGAATGAGGCAATGAAAGAGGCCACACGTTGGATGCAGAACGAGGTAAAGACACCAATGGCACGGACTGAGGCAGCTCGGACGTGGTACATCTATCTGTCAGTCGCTCTTGGTGCACGGATGAATCTGCCTGCCGGAGTTTTCGGTGAAGTAGTTTCGGGTGGACCACACAACAAGCATCTGACAAGATTAGAGAACGTGAGGGTCGTATGAGCCAAGCAGTTTACATCGTGTTGAGGAAGAAGGTCAACATGGTCGGGAACTTCGGCAAGGGAGAGTTCTGTGCAGTGTTCGGCGATCGAGATGACGCCTACAAAACTCGCGACGTTTGGAATGGACGAGAGATGTCGGGGTACATTTACTACATCGTAACGACCCCGATTCTCTGAAGTAGTGCAGTTGTGCGCACGTAGTATATAATGAAATCAACTCGTAGCGAAGCGTTACGAGGCCGCTTTAAAACATCGAATGGTAACCATCGTTGGAAATTTGTAACATAGAAAAACCATATTCATATACGGCAAGTCAGATCAGACTGCTATTTAGCGAAGACTCGATTGACTGGGATGTTTTCCCAGCTTTCAATGAGCACGAGTTCACAGCCTACAAGAACAAGAAAGCATCAGAGTATTTCAAGGGGTTGGGGATTCCATACAACGGGAACGTTTGGATGTTCCGTGTTCTCTCTTTCGAGGGAGACGATATTATTCACAGCCTTCTCAAGTTGATGGGTAACATTGGAACTCAGTCAGAGTACGACCCACGAGGACGGACTAGCTCTCGCTGGTTCATAACTGGCCCCAAAGCACTTAGTAAAATCCAGATGTTGTTCCATATTATGGGACTACGTGAGATGCTCACAGTGTCACAGATTATTGCACCTGAAGAGGGTGATGTCAATGAGTGAGAAGGCGACACTTGACTTCCTCAAAGAGAATTTGGGGTTGGCAGACTGGTGGAAAGATTTCGTCGGTGGTAAAACATCACTCGACGACAAGGACATCGACAAGATCATGACAGTGATGCCGTACACTGATGTCACTGCGGCAATTGAAATTGCTCGTAAGATGGACCATCAGCTCTCGTATGTGGCATTCACAGACACGTGGTACGCTTGGAATGGAATTGTCCATGCTCCTTGTGATGGACCTGGAATTGCATTGAAGATTGTCAAGCTCTTGTGGGCTGCAATGGCAAAAGCTTTGGGCATGGTTCAGGACTATTACGAACGAGCTGCAGATGCCATCAAGGCTCAGGGTGGACCAAATGCTGATGACGATGCAGCGAAGATGCGAAAGAATTACGAGATTCTTTTCAATGACCACCGATACTACCGTGATCGAATTGCATCGGAAGCTGGAATTTCTGCTCTCGCTCGAATGATGCGAACTGAATGTGACGTCGACACTGATTACTTTGAAGACGACACACGTTGGTTTGTCATGCGAAATTGGGTGTTGGACTTGGAAGCGCTAAAGGCGGGCAAATGGGTTCTGCTTCCTCACGATCCGAAACGAAACGTCACGAAATACTTTGACGCAGATTACCCTGACGATCCAAAGGCCGCTAATCTCGGACACTTCGACAATTACTTGAAGCGTTCTATTCCTGATGAAACTCAGCGAAGCTATTTGCAGACAGCGGTTGGTGCTGGATTCCTGGGAATTGGTAAGCTTCGTGCGATCATCGTTTTGGTTGGTCCACCTGGTACTGGTAAGAGTTTGCTGTTGGATGCATTAGGTGAACTCGGTTCGCCTGGAGCAATGTATGCCAAGAAGGTGCAGGGTTCTTCCATCATGCAGGCCAACGGTCAGAACTTTGCTCAGGACGAGTACCGTGGATTGCGAATTGCCTACGTCTCTGAGCCACCTGATTCTGGTAAAGCTGATGGTCCGTTCTTGAAGGCTTTGACTGGTGACGGCAACGTTTCCACTCGAACCCTGAACAAGCGTGAATCGCCATGGTCGCCTCAGTGTCTTCTTTGTATTGCTGCGAACCAGTCGTTGAAGATCGATATTCGAGACCCTGCTATTGTTGAGCGTGTTCAGGAAATTCAGTTCCCTGTGAGGTTCTTTCCGCCGAATACACCTGGAGTTCCTGAAGAACAGATTCAGATTCGTGGACTTGATCAATTGATTCTTCGTGATCGCTCTCGTGTTCTCATGTGGATCATCGCTGGAATGCGTCGCTTTATCAATGACGGAATGGTGCTTCAGCCACCTGACTCTGTCATTGGTGCTCGTGACAAGGTCGTGACCGCTGGTTCTACTGCTCTTCAGTGGCTTGAGGAAGCAAAGGAAGAGGGTCTGATCAAGATCGATTTCGATGCACCTAACACGCACTTTGCAACGGTGACAGAAGCTTACGACAACTACAAGATGTGGTGTATTTCTGCTGGCGAACGAAAGCCACTCACTCGCAAATACTTCTCGAAGGACATTCAGGCGAAGTATGGTGAAGTGGTCAAGAGTGCTGGATCGCGATTGCCAGGTCTGATGAAGACAGATGTGTGGACTGAGAAGTACGACAACGCTTGGATGAGGAACTAATGAAGCGCATAAAATGCACATGGGCTGATGGCTATGAAAGAACGTTTGGACCATACAAGCAGGAAACCATTGATCAATTCACCGAGGAAGAGATTCTCTTAGGGTTCGGGATTGTTGTGGGTGATCAAGTCGTTCGGCCTGTTTCTCTTGAGTTCTTGGAGGACTGAGATGCTCAGATTCGATCAGCTATTGGCTCTGTTTCGGTGGACTCCGCTTGACCTAGGGAGCTACGAGGAGGTCGAGGAGCATCATCACCACTTCGTGCCGAACGTGGTTTTGAAGCGTGACGGGTCCTGGCCTCCGTACGAGAGGACACTGAAATGTCAGTGTGGTGAGAAGAGTTGGGTGAAACCAGAACTCTACTTCCGTCCGGAAGACGTGCGTCGGTTTGCGGCAAAGGTCCTCGGTAAGATGGATCGATGAGAAGAGGGGAGTCTTTTTGAGGCTCCCCTCTTTTGGGATGTACAATGAAATGGAGCTCGGGAGAGCTCGAAAGCTTGTAATCTTTTTGCGCTCAAAAAAGTTACAAGACGTTGGGCGACTCGGGTGTACACAAAAGCTACAGTGAGTATCCTTCAATTGAGTCCGTCAAGAGAGACGTCGAGGAGTGAAGAGGCTCCAGAGAGGTGAGAAACATTACAAATGAAACAGTTCTGTCTCTGTTCTCCAGGAAAGTTACTCGGCTCTGGGCATTGGTATCTATAGGTTTTTTATCTATTCTGTATATTTGTAACTTTTTAAAATAAGTTTAGAATTATAATAATAGAGTAGTATATATAGAGTATAGGGAATGGTATATATAAAAAAGCTCTATAGGGCTGGGACTAAACTAAAAAGTGTTACAGTTCATACAGCCTCACCCTATCACGTTTTACTGCAAAAACACACCATGCGCTGTGTATAGTATAAACTTCCT
>Ga0157371_10000476_pt1 | contig 49123 bp, 53 predicted proteins | sample C45metaG_FD_113462 | JGI IMG/M metagenome (GOLD analysis project Ga0157371, IMG submission 113462) | Corn rhizosphere microbial communities from Kellogg Biological Station, Michigan, USA - C4-5 metaG | ecosystem: Host-associated > Plants > Roots > Rhizosphere > Soil | place: USA: Michigan... | reverse complement strand
CAAAAACACCAATGGATACCATGATGCTGAATTCGTCCAGACCACTGCAATTTTATGTGGTCGCTAAGCGCTGGAGCGCTGACCTGGAATTTTTCCGGCTGGAAAGCAGTTTCCTGCAACGCCTGCTGGACCGTTGTGCCGAGCATAGCGGGCAGCCTAAATGGCAGCAAATGGTCACGGCCAGCCGGGACCTGCAAGAACTGGAGCGACTGGTAGACAGTGACCTGCTAACTCGGCAGCTTACCCAACTGGAACTGATGGCCGAGGATGTGATTCCCGAGGATACAGACGCCCTAGCGGAATCACAGGTCAAACTGGAACAACTAATGGCCAGACTGACTCGTCGCTTCCGTGATGTCAAGCAGGAGGTCTTTGCACTGGTGCTGGATGCCCCGGCAGTTGAGGCCGGCACCCATTAAATAGAATTAACTGATCGATTAAACCCGCAAAGGCGCCGTGAATTTACGAGCGCTTTTATTTTTTAAAGCTACGATAATGACAAGTGTCATTTTTCGTTGCTGTCGGCATCATTCTTTGGCCACCGGTTTTGCCTGAACTTTGATTCATTAAATTGAAGATCATGAACACAGCGAGCCAATTTTTTAAAAACTGCTCAGCAGCCGGGCTGCTGATGTTGCTATCTTTCACTACTGCCCTGGCAGTCACACCGGATACTTCCCTGAACGCGGAGATTCGGCGCCAGGTACAAACCAGAGAACTGAATAATAAACTTTATTATCCGGCATCTGTGGCAAGGTTCTATGCTAAAAGCAATTACCAGGCCGCCTGGATCAAACCGCAGGGCGGCATGGGCCATGCCTGGCAGGCTATGTTGATGATCGACTGCGTGTTGCAGTTCGGCCTATCACATCAGGATTACCATCCACAGGATCTGACCTATGATGGGCTGCATGCCATCCTGGATACACCGGGCAAGGTTAGCCTGCAATTGGAGGCGCGGTATGAGTTGCTGCTCACAGATGCCCTGCTTACGCTGATGAACAACCTGCACTACGGCAAGCTGAACCCGGATTATGCGGCCAGCCGCATAGACCAGGAGGCTGTGCTACCTTTCAGCGCCGGTGATATCCTGCTGGCGGGTTTAAAGGGCAGTGATATTTTGCCGGTAGTTGCCGGAGTACAGCCCAAGGCGAAAGCCTATACCCAGCTTCGATACCGCATGCATTTGCTGGAAGGTGTTTACCAGGATGATTGTTATGAAGTGCCGCAAGCCGAAGTGCGCAAAATAGCCATCAATATGGAAAGGCTGCGCTGGGCCGAAACCCCGGACAGCATTTATATGCAGATCAATATTCCGACCTATACCCTGAAATTATTTTTGAAAGACACGATCAGGCAATTCAAGGTGATTGTGGGTAAACCGGCTACGCCTACACCAGCATTGCAGAGCGAGATCCGTTACCTGACTACTGCACCTGAATGGAAGGTACCGGCCAAAATTTTTCGCAAAGAGATATTGGTGAAGGCGTTAGCTGATACTGCCTATCTGGAAACCAACCATTTTGCGATCTATGATACGCAGGGGCGGTACCTAGAGCATGACCGGGCAAACCTGTTGCGCATTCAAAAAACACCCGGAAATTATTTCGCACGGCAATCAGCGGGTTGCGACAATGCTCTGGGACTAGTCGTCTTCCGCTTTCCAAACCTTTATAATGTTTATCTCCATGATACACCAGAACAGCAATTGTTTAAGCGGAGTGCCCGCGCATTTAGCCACGGTTGTATACGCGTAGAAAAGGCCGAGGAACTTGCCGCGCTGCTTTTGCAACAGGATGGCTCTTCCTCAAAGATACCAAGCCTTCGTGATGGCATGCACCACTACGTCACCCGCACTATTAATCTAAACAAACCAATGCCGCTGCGCATCACTTACCTTACCTGCGGGATCGGCAAATGGGGCCTGGTGAGCTATCCTGACATTTATGATCTGGACAAAAGACTGGAAATGGCCATGTACGGAGCAGACGCTATATTAAACGCTAAGACCAAATAAAGAATAAACAAGTATTTCGGCGCTATGGTGATTATATTAAAAAGCCCTCCCCCAGTCACCTCTGCGAAATGCTATGCAACATATTCCCCAATAACCAAATGTTTGCGGACGGCGGATATAAGCGTCAGCAAACAGTGTTTAATCGGGGCGCTCGACAGCATGTACCCGAAACAATTCACGCGTAATATATTCACAGTTTGCACAGAGCTCACTGAGCTTACAGCTGACCGATCTTACTTTGACCGGTAAACCATCTGTTGTTTCCATCAGGTCTAGGTGTAATACGCATTTATCGCCGATATCTTCTCTGCCGGCCAATCCGGCAAATACCTCTTCTGCGAATGCCTTATCCTTGCCGAGAAAATATTGGCCACAGGCTTTGAAGCCATCCGGTGTGCGAAAACTGATCAAAATCTCAAACTCACTTTTCATCTCTGACCTTATAAATAAGGAAGGCCCTTTCGGGCCTTTCGGTTTATTTGATCTCTATTTGACGGCGTACTGCTTTGGCTTCCTCGCGTTTAGCAATATCAAGCTTTAGCACCCCATCGGTATACGCCGCTTCGATTTCTTCGGCGTTAGCGCTATCTGGTAAAGTAAAGGAACGCACGAACGAATTATAGCTGTATTCGCGTTTGCTATAATTCTTTTGTCTTTCCTCATTAGTGCTTTGCTGCTCTACTGAAATATGCAGCACATTGCCGTCAAGGCTGATTTTGAAATCTTCCTTTTTTAAACCGGGAGCCGCCAGTTCTACATGATAATGATTGTCCGTCTCGCTGATATTAGTTGCCGGAACGCGGGTCACCATGCGGTCATTGAAAAAGGTGTCGTTAAAAATAGAATCAAAAACGTCATTGAAACCGGGTAATAGTGACCCGTAGTTTTTGCGATCTGAATTGAATTTAACCAGTGTCATAGGTTTTTCTCCTTAAAACTTTTAATGATTAAAACTTATAATTAATTAAATTTAACTAAGCAGAACAAATCAAACGTAATGCCAGACCTGCATCGCTGAAAAAAATGCAGTTGCGATGAAAATTTTGCAGTTTCAAACTGTCAAAATTTCAATTTCAAGACTGTCAAGCCGATAATATTACCAACAGCGACCCGCAAAGTATGAGACTTTTTTGCACATCTGTCACCATCACAAGTCTTTCTTCTTAAATAAGCGTAGAGCGAAAAACAAAGGCACCAGTATCCAAACCAGCTGCATAAGCAGGGAGAATACAATACCAGAACCGCTCCCAAAGAATTGCTGGTACAGCGCGCCGGTATAGCCCATTAATGCTGAGATATCAAGTTGTAAAAGGATTAATATACGCGCCAGATCGATTGGGTTTAGGGCGGTCAGCACTATCATTGCCTTTTCCAGCGGATAATCTGCAAAGGCGAACAGCACCAGGAGTACCAGTCCGTCGAAAATGATGGAAAAATAGAACCAGAGCATGAGTGCCAGGCCGATGCCTTTAGCCTTGTCCCGGCAGATCACAGAAGTGAGAAATGCTAGGGAAACGAAACTGAGGGTGAGCAGGCACCCGGAGATCATAAGGGTGATCCCGGTAACAGAAAACGCAAACAGCGCTACCGGGATACAGACGCCGATAAAAAATGCCAGCAATACAGAACTGCTGATGCCAATAAATTTGCCCAATAAGATGCTGCTACGGCTAATGGGCTGAGCCACCAGCATTTCAGTGAACTCGGCAGCATTGAAAAAGTAAGTTGTAGCGTAGACTACGCTAACCAATGGAACGATGATCAGAATAATAGTGGTAATGCTCACCAGCCCTTTGGTCACATCGGCATCCGACATGAAAATGGTTAAACTAATCGCCAGCAGCAGCAACGTATAAGCCAGCAGCACTTTGCTTCTGACAATATCAAAAATAATGTATTTGGCAATTTTTAACATGGTGTTGTAGCTAACAGCCGGGGCAGTGCCCTGCTTAATTTTTGTTCGCCGGTCTCCGCTTTCAGGTCCGGCAGTGTTTTAAAGAATTTTACTTTGCCCTCAAAAAGATAAAGGATATGGTCAGAGATCTCATCGGCCTCGCTCAAAATATGCGAGGTGATCAGCACCAGCTTGCCATTCGCCCTTTCGGCTATGATCTTTTCCTTCAAGGCTTCGGCAGCGAGAGGGTCGAGCCCGGCAGACGGCTCATCGAGGATCAATACATCCGGGCTAAACATAAAGGCCAGCGCGGCGCTCACCTTTTGCAACGTACCACCAGAAAGCGTGCGCATTGTTTTCTGATACATGCTTTCAAGCCTGAAGGTTTTCAGCAGATCGGTATCGGAAGCGTCCTGCCGGCGGATATCCATTACCATTTTGAATAACTGGCCAATCTGCATATTATCGGGGTAATGCCCAATCTGCGGCATATAGCCGATATAACTTTTATAATCAAAAGTATTCAAAACAGGGCGCCCCTTGAACAATACCGAGCCACTATCGGGTATCACCATGCCCAGGATAGATTTGATCAGCGTGGTCTTGCCTGAAGCGTTCGGCCCCAGGATGGACACCACCCCGCCGGCATTGAAACCGCAACTAACATTCCGGAGCACTTCCAGGCGGCCAAATTTTTTTTGCAGCCCTTCGACCGCTATGATCTTTTCCATGGTCTTATTCTTGGTTTTTCGTCTTTTACAGATTCAGGGGTTATAGAGGGGATCGCGCGTTCCACCTTATCGATCAGGTTAACGATAAAGCTGCGCATCAGCATCACGCTTTGCGGGTTCTGCTCGATGATCTGCGCATACAAGCTGACAGGGCGATACGGGATATCTCCAGTCCCATTCTTGTTAAGGTCATAACCTTCGTATTTATCCCAGTAATTGTTTTCAAAATAAATTTCCTTCAATGTACCATTGGTGGTCACATCAAAAGAGTTCCCAGTGTAGTTGTTCCGGGTAAAATGATTCTTGTTGCAACTGGCCAGCACGCGCATGGCCCAGCCGTTGGAGATAAAATCATTCCCCGTGACGATGATGCGGTCAGAGTTTTCCATGTAGATCCCCGTGGTATTGCGGATAAAATGGTTACCCTCAATGCGCGCATCGGTAATCTCTTTTAGCAATACACCATAGATGGTACTGCCCCAGTTCTCGATAAAGGTATTGTTCAGCATGGCAATTCGGCGCGTGTACATCACCGATACGCCGGAGCCATTGTTTTTAAAGGTATTATGGCGATAAGTATCATCATCAGAAAACATAAAATGCAAACCGTAGCGGATATTTTTTTCACTCAGATTATCTTCGACAAGACATTTTTTGGCGAACTCGAAATAGACCCCGTCGCGGTGTCGGGTGATATGGTTCCCACGGATCAGCACCTCCTTGCATTTCCAAAGGTGGATTCCGTTACCTGAATTCTCGATATCATTGGAACCGGTGATCTGGTTGCTCAGGACCTGGATATGCAGGCAATTAGAAAGGTAGATCCCAAAAAAGTTATTGCGCAGGATATTGTTGCTCAGCGTGACATATTGGGCGTTGCTCACCCGGATGGCGGCAAAATCGCGCATGGATCCGGTCTTGGTATTGATCAGGGTAAAACCGTCCAGCTTAACGTGGCTGGCGGTAATGGTCACTACTTCTTCTTGAAAGTTCGCATCCAGGACCGGCCGGTCTTCGCCCAACACGGTAAGCGGTTTATCGATCAGCGTATTCAATGAAAGATAGGTTCCTTTTTTTACGCGGATGGTATCTCCGGCTCCCGCCAGTGCTACGGCCTGCCGCAGGGTCTGGATAGCCGCCCGCGGGGCGACAACGATGGTTCGGGCTGCTGCTGCAATCGGGAACAGCCCACAATAAAGAATCAGTAGCAACAAGGTTTTCATTAGTAATCTTGTTTTAATAAGGTTGGCCAGTCAAAAATGCTCGCCGCCGGATCATGTTTCGCGTCCTCCGCGGTGCCCCGGTTCACAAAGGCCGACAAGTTAGCGCCCATAGGCGAAGCCACCGAAGCGTCGTGCAGGAACCAGGCTTTCCGGGCATCCGAAAAGATACCAGGATGCGCAAAATCGTTGATCAAAAAGATACTCGCTGCATCATTGGTGATCGCCGGATTTTGTTTCAGGAAAGCTGCCATACATTCGATCCCGTCAAATTTATAGACTTTACCTTTGCCAGTCACCAACTCGGCAGCGAAGTGTTTATCCATGATCGTCATTTTGCAATGTGCGCAGGATTCTTTGCCGTACTGAATAGGTTCAGGGCCCCGGCTGCAGGCGGCCAGCAGGATGCAAATCAGCAGCAGAATAGCATTTAACCGTTTCATGATCTTTGATTTGATGAACTTCGCGGATGATAAAAAAGAGCGACAGCGGCGAGCAATCCGCCAAGGCCTACCAACAACCCGCCGGTATCCGGTAAAGAACCGGCGGTAAAGTTGAGTAGCTGTTTGTAACCGAACAGCGGCGGCTGGTAATACATACCTTCCACTTTGATAGCGGCATGGGGGTTCAGTTGGTGACCATAGTTATACTCCCACTGGTAAAAGTCGCCAAATCCGACGATGGCGAAAAGGCAAAGGCCGATGAACCAGGTGAGCAGTAGTTTCCGGCTTTTTAACGCAGCTGACAATATCCCGATCAGCGTCAATGCGCTGAATACATAAGGCAGGATCTTAAACTCTTTAAAGTCATCCACAGAAATGAACTTCATACCGATGTAATGATTCAGCCCATTGATCTGTGGGATATTGCCCGACAGTCCGTTAAGCCATATCTTCATCTCCAGCCCTTCCGGGTATTGCGGTGCATCCAGTAAAATCTGCCAGAGAGGAAAAAAATAGGCGCTCAGCATCAGCCCACAGCTAATGATGATCAGCGCTCTTGTATGGGTTTTCATGATCGTGAATTTTGCATAGCGCATAGCCCCGTGACCGGAACTATACGCCATACTTTCAGATTATTTGGTTACCGGATTTTCGCCGATAGAGAATTTGATAGGAACATTGGCACCGGCGGGTGATACCCTGAAGTAGCCCTGCATTTCCTGATGGAGCGCTGAGCAAAAGTCTGTGCAATAGAAAGGAATAATTCCTGGCAGACCCGGGACCCATTTCAAGGTACAGGTTTCGCCCGGCATGATTAACAATTCGGCGTTATTCGCTCCTTTAATAGCGAAACCGTGAGGTACATCCCAATCCTGCTCCAAATTGGTTACATGCACATAAACCTCGTCGCCAACTTTAATGCCTTCGATATTATCTGGTGCCAGATGCGAGCGGATTGCGGTCATGTAAACATCCACGCGGTTACCGTTTCTGACAACCTTGGTGTCCTTTTCAGACTTGGTTACATAAGCATTTTTGTTATCGTCCAGCTTAAAGAACTTAACCTGGTTCTTTAATATCTTATCAGCAGGTATCATCTGTGCATAGTGCGGTTCACCGATCGTAGGAAAATCGAGCAACAGCTTCATTTTGTTCCCGGCAATGTCGATCAGCTGGCAAGCCTGTGCAAGTTCCGGCCCGGTAGGCAGATATCTGTCTTTAGTGATCTTATTTAATGAAAGCAGATATTTACCAAAAGGCTTTTTGGAGTCGCCGCCTACAACAGAAAGGTGACCGGGTGAATAATAAGAAGGTATCCTGTCGGCAATCTCCAGATTATCTATTTTCCATTTCACAACTTCTGAAGAAACGAACATCGTAGTATAGGCATAGCCTTTATTGTCAAACTCCGTGTGCAGAGGGCCTAATCCTGGTTTTTTAACTTCGCCGTGCAGTACCGCTTCATATTTCAGTACCGGTATATTACCGTCCACCATGCCGTCATATTGTTTCTTATCGATAGCATTCAGCATTTTTTGATAAGAGAAAACCGGGATCACTGCGGCGAGTTTACCACTTGCAACGATGTTTAATCCATCTGGACTCACATCTACCCCATGCGGTGATTTGGGGCAGGGCATATAATAAACCAATCCCGGGAATTTGGTGACATCTATGACCTGTGTACCGGTTTCTATCACTGAAGTAGCGGTATGCGTGTTTTCATTATAAGTGTTGTGGGCATATTTAGCAGGGATTTTGGTTCCCTTTCCCGCAGCAATCAGTTCTTCCGCCCTTTTCCAGTTTACGGCCATGATGAAATCCTTATCCCGCTGACTTGCGTTCACTTCCAGCAAGGTATGCGCCTGTTCGGTATTGTAGCAGGTAAAGAATATCCAGTCATGAGACGGCCCTTTGCCGGCATGCGCCAAGTCATAATTGAAAGGCGGAACGATCAACTGAAAAGCCAGGTTCATCGCGCCGTTGTCCTTATTTACCTTGACAAATGACACGGCACCTTTAAAAGTTTGTTTAAAGCTGCTGATAGGGTTATCAGTTTTATCGTCGTCAAGCGGCTCGCTGAAACGCGTATTCCCTACTATGTATTCGGTATTTTCGGTACAAAATGGAGAAGCATGATTACCACCGATATTCGGCAATTCCAATATTTCAGTAGTTTTAAATGTTGCCAGGTTAATCCGGGCGATTCTCGGCGTATTGTTACCGTTGATAAACAGCCAGCGCCCGTCATCCTCGCCACTGGTTTTTGACAACTCCGGGTGGTGCGAATCATCCCAGGGAACGAAGCCATGTGATGTATTCAACATGGGCTTGGTTTCTTCAGAATAACCGTAGCCATTTTCCGGGTTTTGAGAAAATACAGGGATCACTTTTAACAGGCGGCCGGACGGGATGCCATAAGCGGCGACCTGCCCGCTAAAACCGCCGGACATAAAAGCATATATTTCATCGTATTTACCCGGGGCCACATACACCTTTTTTGCAGCATCTTCATCCACTGCAGAGCCCACCTTACCCGGCTTACAACCGATTATTACACTGCCGGCCAGTAAGGTTAACGCCGGTATCCATGCTTTATAGTTTGATAATTTCATGGTGTTATCTCGTTAAGATCTATTTACTATCGTTTTGTCTAAAGTATTCCAGGATTTGGCGGGTCTGTTCATCGTTAACGTCCTGGAAGGTCATTTGAGTCAGGTGCTTAGCCAACAGTGCTTTGCCCACCGGGTCCTTGGCTTCCATTTCTACCGGGTTGGTAATTTGGTTCATGATCCACTCTGGTGTACGGCGTTTGGTTACGCCTAACAGACCAGGACCAACTACCTTCTGATCGGTCACCTTATGACAGGCGGAACATTTGGCGGTGAAAACAGTCTCGCCCTTGGCGGCCATTGCCGGGTCGATCGCTTCCAGTTTAACGTCGGTAAATTTGCCGATCCCTTTACTGTCACTTTTAGCTTCCGGATCGACATCTGCTGAAGCCGTTGAAGCAGTCGCGGCCGCTGATGTATTATCAGCCGTATCTGAGCCGCCATTAGACTGCCCGCAGGCAAACAACACGGTCATTCCGGCCAGGAGAGCGGCAAGAAATAAGGTTTTTTGAGTTTTCATTTTTGTGATTTTTAATGCGTTAAAATTAGACTTACGCCTAAGGACGGCACATGACCGCTCTCAGTTTTAAATATGATCCACATCATGTTTCACCAACCGGGGATGTAAACCAATCGAGTAAAAGATCAAGAGCTTTTATAGGCTCATTTTTTATTTTAAAAAATATCCATGGGCGCCGAATTCAGCGACGAAACCCGTCACCGGTTTTTTGGAAAATTCATCCAGCAACATTTCCCGGATCGGGTATACCTGCTCATGCATCGGACAGGGCTGTGTTTCCGAACAGCGTCCCAGGCCGAGTACACAAGCAGTGAATAAATCGTTGCCATCAATGGCGCGAACGATATCAATCAGGAAAAGCTGATCACCATTTTCCAGGTAAAAACCGCCTGCCGGCCCTTTGGCCGACGAGAGTATTTTTTTATGAACCAGGGTCTGGAGGATCTTACCGGTAAAACACCTAGGTGAGCCGATGGCTTCGGCCACTTCAAGGATGCCTGTCTTTTCGCCGCAGTCGCTTTTCAGAGCGACATAGACGGTGGCACGAATGGCATATTCACATGATTTTGATAAGATCATTTTCCGGCGTTGAATTACAACCCTACACTATTAGGAAAGACTACGATAATTCCTTTTCCAGCTGAATGGCTTTCGGGAAGAGGATATTACTTTCCAGGTGGACATGGCGATGCAGGTCGTTCTCATATTCTTCCAGTTTTTTGAACAAGATGGTATAAGAACTACAAGCATCGGCCGGCAAGGTGTAATTCCCGGTGATCTCGCGAATCGTCTCGAAGTCGCCGCCTACCTGCTCATGTTCTGAATCCATGACCTGGATCGGTACCGAGATCTTGCCGAAATTCGCTGAAGGCAACATGCCGCCGGAATTATATACCTGCGCCAGTTCTTTAATAAAGGGGAACAGGATCTTTTCTTCTTTAATCATGTGCAGCGTCAGGTCATTGCCTATTCTTTCAAACAATTGAGCTACGCGCACCAATTCTGGGTGACGGTCGCCGTGGACACGGGCTACCTTTTGAGCGATCTCCAGGATGAACGTGGTATTGTCCCGCACATAACGATGATGCGTATTGATAATATAATCGCTCAGAAAGCCCAGGTCCCAGTTTTGAAAATCATTCTCACTGTTTGTAGCTTCGCCTTTTACCGCTTCTAGTTGTCGCTCCACTTCAGCAGGATCGATGCCCTTCTTCTCGCAGACCTCTGCGATGGTTTTCTTTCCGCCACAGCAGAAATCGATGCCCAGGTTTTTGAATACCTGTGCTTTACGGTAGTCCCTGGCTACGATCTGTCCTATCGTTTCCTCGTTCTCGGTGACTGTCTTCTTGGCAATCTTTACCTGCCAAACTTGAGGTCCGTTTTCCAGGTAGTCCCAGTTAAAGATTTCCCCTCTTTCCCCGAGCAGCTGATAGTACAGCGGTTTTGGATCGTGGTCATTATAAATGATAAAGGCTTCGCCGCTTTGGAGCGAATCAAATTTCTCAAAGATGGTCGGGTGCTTTAAGCGCGGCTCGATCACCGTTACGTCAAGGACGTCTAATACTGCTTCCATATTGATCTATTATTAAATAAAAGACAAACGTATCTTTTATTTTTGATTGAAAAAGTGATGCTCATCATTAAGCACAGAATTTTTAAAATAATCACAAAAAAAGCACCGTCGGCCGACGGTGCTTGATATAACTTCATATTGATTTTAGCCACATTTAGAACTGCCACAGTCCTGACAGGTTAAACAGCCTTCCTGGTAATGAAGGTTAACTGACCGGCAATTTTGACACTGTTGTTTTGTGGTTTTAGTGCCGTCGGGTACATATTTTTTGAGCGCACGCGCCACACCATTCTTCCAGGTATTGATAGCCTCGTCGAGCTGCAGACTACTAATCAGGTCGACAACCTTCTCGATAGGCATGCCATGGCGGAGCGTACCCGAAATCAACTTGGCATAATTCCAGTATTCCGGGTTAAATTTATAGGACAACCCTTCGATGATAGTTCTATGCCCGTGGCGGTTCTGATAATGAAAATCATAACGAGAGCTGCCATCGGCCTCCCGATTCTTTAAAATATGCCCGCTGTCCACCCAATTAGGAATGAGGATGCCATCCTCATCATCTGCCAGGCCAGTAAATATCTCGTAAGGCTTGCCGTCAAGCAGGCCGATAAAGGCTATCCATTTATCCTTGCTATTATGAAAGCGGACGATCTCGGCCTCCAGTAACACCGGTCTTTTGGTCGGCCTGCCCGGAGCTGTATTGTCAGCCGGTTGAGCTTCGGTATTGGCGACCAGTACTCCAGAACGACACCCCTCACGATAGACCGTAACCCCTTTGCAACCGGCTTTCCAGGCGGCAAGATATAACTGTCCGACAAGCTCTTCAGCAACATCGGCGGGCATGTTGATGGTGACGCTGATAGAATGGTCTACCCATTGCTGGATCTGCCCCTGCATCTCCACCTTTTTAAAATAATCGATATCGTTCGCAGTGGCCTTATAGTAAGGTGAAACAGCAACCAGTTCATCCAGTTCGGACTGGGTATAATTCTTCGTCAGGTCATAACCTTTGACAGCCATCCATTGCTTAAAGCGATGGTGGAAAACGACAAATTCTTCCCAGGAGTCGCCCATCCCGTCCACGAAATCCACCCGCACGTCCCGGTCATTCGGGTTAACTTTGCGGCGCCGCTTATAGACCGGCATAAATACCGGCTCGATGCCTGAGCTGGTCTGCGACATTAAACTCGTAGTTCCGGTGGGTGCGATGGTAAGCAAAGCAATATTCCGGCGCCCGTGTTCTGACATTTCATAGTAAAGCTTAGGGTCGGCGGCGGCCAGGCGCAACACAAAGGGATTGTTCTGCTCCCTTTCTGCATTGAATAGGGGAAAAGCGCCGCGTTCTTTGGCCATATGGACCGAGGCCCGGTAAACTTCCAGTGCCAGGGCACGATGTACACTGACCACGAATTCGCAGCCTTCTGTGCTGCCGTAACGCAAACCCAGCGCAGCCAGCATATCGCCTTCGGCAGTTATACCTATACCTGTCCTTCGGCCGTTCACCGCCTTAGTGCGTACTTTTTCCCAAAGTTCGAGTTCGGTGCGCTTCAATTCGTCCGCCTCCGGGTCGGTTAATATTTTTTGTAAAATGAGATCAATCTTTTCCAGTTCCAGGTCGATCATATCATCCATGATACGCTGCGCGGCTTGCGCATGCAGTTTGAACAATTCCCAATTAAAAGATGCCTGGGGGGTGAATGGCTGGTCTACATAGCCAAATAAGTTTAGGGCCAGCAGGCGGCAGGAGTCATAAGGACAAAGCGGAATTTCACCGCAAGGGTTCGTCGAAACGGTTTGGAAGCCGAGGTCGGCGTAACAATCGGGCAGCGATTCGCGGAGTATAGTGTCCCAAAACAATATCCCAGGCTCTGCGGATTGCCAGGCATTATGGACGATCTTTTTCCAGAGCGCTGCCGGGTCAATCTGTTTTTGAACGATGGGGTCAATATCTGTAACGGGATATTGCTGTATATAGGGTATGCCGGCTTCCACCGCCTGTAAAAATTCGTCGTCGATACGGACGGATACATTGGCACCGGTAACTTTGCCCTGCTCCAGTTTGGCATCGATAAAATCGGCCGCATCAGGATGACGGATGGAAACGGAAAGCATGAGCGCACCGCGCCTGCCATCCTGCGCCACCTCCCGGGTCGAGTTAGAAAAGCGCTCCATGAACGGCACCAGACCGGTCGACGTTAGCGCCGAGTTCTTAACGGGTGAGCCCTGCGGGCGGATATACGAAAGATCATGCCCCACGCCGCCGCGTCTTTTCATCAATTGCACCTGTTCCTGGTCGAGTTTAAATATACCGCCGTAAGAATCAGCCGGCCCGTCATGACCGATGACAAAGCAATTGGACAGCGAAGCGATCTGATAAGGGTTGCCGATACCGGTCATAGGGCTGCCCTGCGGGATGATATATTTAAAATCGCAGATCAGGTTGAACACTTCCTGCTCCGACAGCGGGTTGGGGTAACGTTGCTCAATCCGGGCGATTTCGCGGGCGAGGCGGTGATGCATGGCTTCCGGTGTACTTTCATAGATATTTCCAGCGGAATCTTTCAGAGCATATTTATTAACCCAAACTCTCGCCGCCAGTTCATCGCCGTTGAAGTAAGCGACGGAAAGTTGGAAGGCTTCTTCCGCCGTATATGTTTTGGCCGGGATGTCTGTTTCGCTTAGGTTCATCATGGTCTTTCTGGGTTATGAATCATCATTGATCAGATATTTTTAAGGAATAATACGGGCAAACTTCCTGGTTTTAGCCAGCCCTAAAAATGACCCGGATCATATTCAATATTTAATTTCTCTACAGGCTTTTGTGAATAAACCCACACCCCATAAAAAAAACAACAAGCTTAAAATGAACAGCGATAATTGGTAAACGGGAATAATGACCCCGAACAAGCTTAGGAACGGTTGCAGGAACAGCAGCGCCAGATAAAGTATGACCAGTATCATATATACCACCAGCAACCGTCCTGTCGTTGCGTTTTGCGGCAAGCACCCCAACCGGATAAGCTGTCCAATCAGCAGCGGCATTAGGATACCCAACGTCAGAAGGTGGATATAACCGATAATGAGGTTACGGTTAGAAAAGGTCCATTCACCGATAGGCGGAAAACAGATCGCCAATTGCAACAGGCATTTCAAGGTTAGCGCTAATAACGCCACTCTTTCCAGCCAGCTCATTTGAATCCAACAATGGCGATAGCGTCTGGCAAAGATGAGCCAGCTAAGCATATGGAGACCGGCAGCGATTCCGGCGATCCACCAGATTGGCGAAGCCGGCCGGGACCATAAACAGAAGATGGCATATAATGGTATCGCGGAGAGCGTAAATATTTGCAACCAGCGCTTATCACCGGTCATCATACTACCCATTGGAAGCCCGTCGGCTAAAAGGCCAAGCACAGCCAGTTCCATAAAGCCGTTCAATTGGAAATGCAGGTAAAAGTAGATCGCGTCCTGATAAAGCGGACTGGCTTTCATTCCAAGCGCCGCCAGTGGCCCCAGGGCGAACGAGCCCAACGCCGACAGGCAGAGGAAAGCCAGTGCATAATTGAGCAGCAGACGGGCCGGTGGGTTCACCGCAATATGCAAACCTTTTCTTTTCCAAACCAGGTAGGCCATTCGAAAGCCAACCAGCACAAAAAGCGTAGAAAAGGTGATCGATATTGCCCGGTACCCCTGCAGCGAAAAACTCAATAACATGCCCCAGGCGCTGACCTGCGCCAAAATGAGTACCCACCTGAAACCGGCGGATAGTTTGCCGTCGCCGCAAAGCCGGGCTATCAGGAAAGCGATGGACAGGAACATCCAGCCTGAAAATGCAAAATGAGAATGCGCATGCAGCAAATACTGATAGTTGAAAGGCAGGTCGGCCAGCTGCATGTAGCGGAGTACAACGCCCCACAGCGATAACATGATAAAGTTGAACAACGCAAGGCGGCTAAAAGAAACGTTGTGTAGTCGTTGCATCAGAGACCTAATAAACGTTTACCTTCCTCCGAAATATTGTCATAAGACCATACGGGTTGCCAGACGAGTACCACCTCGGCTGTATAGCTTTCATAATGCCCTTCGATACAGTTTTTCACTGCCGAAATGATGCTTTCGCCCATAGGACAATAAGCGGAAGACAAGGTCATGGTTACCAACACCAGGTTTTTATCCGCATCGACGTTGATACCGTATACGAGCCCGAGGTCGACAATATTAATGTGCAATTCCGGGTCGATAACCAGGCGCAGGGTTTCCATAATGTCCGCCTTTAAAAAAGACAGCGGATCGGTGATATCAAAGCTGGCCATAAGTGCGGGTTTGATGAAAGATAACGACACATACGTTACTTACATATAATACAGCCGTCGTCATCAACGCGGCCACGCCGGTATAAATCAGCGGAACCAGCATCAAATAGCAGCCGGGCATGAAGGTGATACAAAACACCAGGAAAGCGATGGTTTGTGCCTTGAGGAGATAGTCAGCAAACAGATCAGACGGCAGTGGCGTTTTGAATTTTCCCGTCAGGTGTTCATAATGTTTCACCCAGACAATAAAAGGCAGGGTTTTGAAAGTCTGCCCTAAGATCAGCGAGGTTATCCAGCCCATAAACATCAGTTCGCCATAAACCATAGAAAACCGGATAGTTGCAGGATTATGTTTGAGGTGAAAGTAGATAATAAACGGCACCAATAATACGGCAATCTTGAGCAGGATAAAAGAAAGAAAGCTGTTCAGCATCGGCAGGTCGACCTGCTTGCGCAGGCGCGAGCGCAGGCATTTATAAAGAAATATGAAATAACACGCCAGTCCGGCACCGCCAATAATTAACACGATATAAGTTCGGTAACTAAGTCCGAACAGGTAAGTATCGATCAGAAAATACAATAACGCACCGATGATCAGGTAATAACTCCAGCTAAGTAATCGGGTACCTTGGTAACGGGATACCAGGAACATGGGTACCAGCTTGGAGCTGACGCCAATGAGCATGAGCAGGAACCAGCCGATGAGGCCGAGATGGGCATGCAGCTTTAAAAAATATAGCGAATCCTGGGGAAAGATCGGCAAGGTAAAGTTAAACACCAGCGCCGCGCCCAATGCTACGGTCAGGCAAAGGCAAAGACAGGCGCTGAAGATGAAAGTTTCCTGGATTGTCTCCTGCTGCTTCTGCCGGCCGGTGAGGTAAACATTAAACGTGAAGACGATAATACTGGCAAGCAACAACAAGGCGCCGCCTTGCATATAAATGCCGGGCACGAAGATCCAAAACGACCAGACTAAGCTGACCATGCCTGGAAAAAAAAGGACGAAGCTCAACCAGGCCAGCTTTTCGCTGTAGAGGTCTGTTTCTAATACCACGGGAATCAATTGATAGGATGCACCCATAATGATCACTGTACCCCAACCCAGCGCGGCAAGATGCGTAATGGCCAGAATCTGCGGGTGAAAGTAATGCCCGGTAAAGGCGTTGACCGAAAACAGCATCAGCAAACTAATCCCCAGAAAGCAGCAGGCCGATACGGCATAGTGGGTAACCACGATCTGATAGAGACCGGGATTTTGTTTAATGGACGTCATGGATGGAAAATTAACATATGCACATCTCCCGGGCCGATATTTTTAAAGAGATAAGTGAGCCCCTGCTTTTCCAATTCAGGGAGCAAATAAACCGGAATCTTTTTATGGTAAACAAATAGAGCCCCGTCCGGGGCGAGTGCTGGGGTTAGCTCCAGGATAGACAGCATCGGTTTCGGCATTTCCAAAGCGCGGACATCTATAGTCGTCAGCTTTTCAGGACTAAACAAAGCTATGGCCTGATCGAAAAGATTTGTATCAATGATCGGTGCTACGACAGGTATTTCCACTGGCCCTGAATTTTGAGCTGCCCGATTAAAATATGTTATGACCAGGTCAGGCGCCTCATGAACTACGCGATAAGCAAAGCCTTTTTCTGCGAGCAGATGAATGAGCGGCAAGGGCTCAAAGGTATTAATGAGTTTCAGGCCCTGTTTCGTTTTCAGCAGCTTAACTGTATCTAAGATCTCCTTTAGCGGGTCTTTGTAAAGGGCCAGTATCGGCCGGACATCCAGTTCCAGGTAATCCGGGGGATCGACAAAGGTTATTTCAGCAGGAACATCTGGTGCAACAGCTTCTTCCGCCGTCTTTGTTACCCGGAAACCGATCTGTTCCATACTCCGCAGAAAATCAGCCAGGGGCGTCTGGGAAATCTTACAGGCGTCAGCAATACTGACACGTTTGACCAGCAGATTCCTTAAGACAGGATTCCGGAGTTTGGAGAATTTACCGTTCAGGTTGACCAGCGTTGTTATGACCAGTTCGCGGTCAAATCGCAACAATTGGCTGATCTTGGTATTGGCATCTATCGTCGTTTCCATAGCACAAATGTGCGCGGATATAGCCCCCTAAAATATGATCCTGATCATGTTTCAACGTGATTTGCCGACGAAATAACGCCCAGCGTATCTACAAAGACCAAATTCTGAATAGATTATGACCGGGAAGAGCTCTCAATTATTGAATCAATTCAACAGGCTGTACATTTTGTCATCCAATAAATAGAATTATTCGATTTATTCACCAGTTACGTTCAAATCGTCCTGATCCGCAAATGGAAGGTAACAGTGAGCTCATCGTTGGTTTTGATCATGCCGCCCAGCTTACTGGGAGGTACCAGGTTAAAGTCGGTAAATTTGATTGTTTTAAAACCCAGAAGGTGGATCGTTCTGTCCGCATCGGCTGATATCTGGTAGCTGACCTCCAATCGTTTGGTAACTCCGGCCAGCTGTATATTAACCAGGCCGGTAACCGACTGTGCTTTGGCTGTTAAGCCGGGTAGCTCGTTCAGCGACAGGAACTGTATAAATAATCTGGGATATTCCTTTTGATGAAGCGTTTTCCGCAGGTCGCGCGTCATCATAGAATTGTGACAGTCGAAGCTCTGCACATTGAGGCCGACATTGCCGGACAATAGGGCGCCTTTACCATTCCGGGTAATGGTCAGCGTATCCAGGCGGTCATAGGACGGAATCTCGCAAGAGAATTTATTGATATTGGTGCTGCCGTTAACGACCAGGTTGCTGGCGTCGGCAATCACCCATCGGTCTTTGCCAGGAGAAAGCAATAGCAGTAAGCCGATCCAGAGAAGCTCAAACCTATACATGACTTTATCATTTAAGGGTTAAGCAAGGCGAGGACCACACCCGCTATAGTGGCCTGAATAAAGCCGTAAATCAGCCAGCTGAATACCATGACTAGCGTTACATCCAGCGCACTAAAGGATATCCACATTACGGGCAGTAGAGCAACCAACGTGTACACCAGGCCCAATTCCAGGCCCCTGACCAGCAAGGAGCCATGAAACAGGCTTTTGAAGCGGTCCCAGAACCAGGACAAAGCCAGACTAAAGACGAAAGCGTGCAGGTAAAACAACAGGTCGCGGTTGCCATCTGAATTAAATAGCGGATTATTGTACTCTGCAAATAAGGCTGGAAAAAATCGCACGGAAAGGAACAGGCCGCCATAACTCAATACAAACAAAATGCAACCGGTTAAAAGGCCGGAAATCAGGATCTTTTTCATGTCTACAAAAAATAATACCCCTTGTCTCCAAAGGGGGCATTTAAATATTAAAAAGAGATGGCCGCCTGAATGACCAGGCCGCTGAACTTACCGCCATTCAAAATATTAGTAGCATCATAGTTTTTATACTGCTGATTTACATATTCGGCTTTCATCATGATGTTGCGGGTCAGGAACCAACCGGCGGTACCTGCAGAACGGTCGATGGTCACATCCTTAGTATTGCCGGCGATGGTGGCGCTTACCGTGTTATAACGGTAACCTACCCAAAAATTCTCTGTACCCTGAGGGAAACGGTAAATCAATTCTCCTGCATATTGGCGTGCGCCGCGGTTGCTGGTTTCGGTGATGGTACGTCCTTTCGCGGTTTCGGCAGTACCGAAGAATTCCAGGCCTTTATATTTCAGGAACAGGTTGCCCATATAAGCATGGTTCTCCTGGCTGAAACCCGGATTGAAACGGCCGGAAAAGGCATTATAATCTACAGCCTGAGTAAGGGTTGATCCGGCCGCAGTGGTAGGGTTAGACATTACATTAAAATAATTTGAACCGGCACGGTCGCCGCCAAATAAGGTATTGCTGTTGGCACTGGCCACGGTATAAAATGAACCGGAGATACGCAGGCGGAAGTCGGTGCTAAGCTGTTTGTCAAAGCCTAATTTGCCCAAATAAGCCGGCGGAAATTTATTCGGTTGGCCGGTTTTAGCATCAATTTTTGTAGGCGCTATGGTTACTGCATTCAGCTCTCCGTCGGTAATGCCGCCCATGGCAAACAGGCCGGTTTTCGGGCATTTGTAATAAACGTGCATGCCTATTTCGGTAGCGAACTCATCCATGACGTAGTTTTCCACAAATGCATTATAGATGGTGTTGCCGCCGTCAGACCTGCGGAAATGCTGGTCGCCGTAATCCACGTCAGACTGGCCGATTATAACGGTCACATTCTTCATGAGACGGTCTGCTAATTCGCTGTGCAGGAAGCCTACTTTGTCGATCTGCAGGTAGCCGCCTTTCACCCAGCTATCCTCGTGGTGCCTGGTCGATAAGTAAGAGGTCATGTTCAGGCGTACGCCATCTGCCAACTGCACATCAAAGATGAGGTTGGCCATTGGCAGGTTAAAGCCATTATACAAGGGCGTAATGGCATTGATGTTACCAGTGGCGGTACCGATAGTTTTTGTTACCGGCGTAGCAGTATTAAAAGCTTTCAGCGTCTGGTACGCCAGGGTAAAACCACCGCCTATCTTTACTTTTAACCCGGTAAAGGGTACGGTATCAACTTTAACGGTCTCAAATCGGTTGATGCCTAATTGGTTATTGGGGCGAAAAAATTGCATGTCCTGTGCCTGTACTCCGAAAGGCAGGGCTATGGCTAAAGCGATCAATGTATGTTTAAGATTCATGGTACTATTTTTTATAGATTAAATTAAATTGAATGGTGAGGTCATTATAAACTTTCATCGCACCGAGCATGAAAGTGGGCGGTTTGATGCCATAGTCAGTCAGCTTGATCTTTTGCGATCCGCTGCAGGTAATCGAGTTATCCGTATTGAGGAGAGCATTGACATTCATGCTGATGGTTTGTGTCACTCCGGCGATGGTCAATTCGCCTTTGGTGGCGATGAGGAACTTGTCTTTTGCAACACCGCTAACGGTTGCCGATAACAATTTATAAGTGATATTCGGAAACTTACTTTCGTTCACCGACTTGTACATGCGCTCGTCCATGGTCTCGTGCTCGCTTTTCAGGCTTTTAAAAGCTAACTGGAAGCTCAGCTTTTTTAAACCGCTTAGCGTTTCGCCGGTAACCGTAAATTCGCCTTTGCTATCCATGACGGTCGAGGCCATGACCCAGTCATGTACGTTGGAAGATCCTAATACTTTGATGACGACGCCGGGCCCGGCAGCCAGTTTATAAACGCCTTGGGCCAAAGTTAAGGCCGGTATAGCTAAGCTTGCGATGACCACCAGCGCGGTCACTTTCAGGATTTTGTTTAAATTTTTCATGTCGTTTAATTTGAAACAAAAGTATCCCCACTGGCCGGGCTAAAACATGATGGGCGTTTGGATGAAATATGACAGATATCAGTAATTGAAAGTTTCGTTAGGATATTACCCGCAGTTATCGAGTTTGTAGCTGCATACCACACCAGTCAAAGTCGCTTAGCACGTAATGTCCGATGACAGCCAATGGCGTGTTACCGATGACTTTTGGAATGTATGGGTCTGTTACTGGCGATGTTTGAGCGTCTGGATGCATGAACGCCAATTGTCTGATGAAGTCTTAAAGCTATTTTTTTGATAAGTCATCATTACATCACAAAAAATAAAGAAATTTCTGTAAGCACTCACCTTCAGACTTTAAAAAACAAAACAGGATTGGAGGCAAGCCCAGTGACAGAAATGGACACATTGGACAGTATCAATAGCCCCAAAAGACCTTTTTAATTGTTCAGTTGTTCGATAAGGTTTCGTTTGATGAAAGGTTCTGATGAGGGCCTAAGTCTTATTTCAGCTTCATTCCGCGTCGTTCAAATTTTACCTATTGCGCGATCCACAAAGCAAAAAACGCCGATTTCGTGTATGAAATCAGCATTTTTTCCCTATATTACAAATAAGTGTGATAGCTACGGTTTAATACCCTGTAGATAACAGGCTATAATTAACAAAATGAGTGACAATTACTATGTGTATATACTTTTTGATCCAAGAAATGGGCTTCCGTTTTATGTTGGAAAAGGTACTGGAAAAAGATACACAAATCATGAAAAAGAGTTTGTAAAACAAAAGGAGTACTATTCTAAAATATATTCCTTGCCTGAAAAAATGTTCTCATTAAAACATAAGGTTTTTTTCGATTTAGAACGGCAAAACCTAGCGTACGATTTTAAACTTATCGAAGGGCTAAATGAAGATGACGCGTTATTATTAGAACATGGATTAATTGCATGGTTTGGAAGAAAAATATGTGGAAATGGAATTTTAACTAATCTTCTTTGTGGTGGTAAAAAAGGTGAATTGTTTTTTGACGATGAGCAATTAATAAAATTATTGGAAAGAGAGGATTTACAAAGGGAAATTCTAAAATACAATAAAACAAGTACAAATTGGATTGCGAGGACGTTATATTTCTATAACAATGATCAAATGAGTTATCCATTTCAAGAGTTGAGCATTGATTGGCTATATCAATATCATGGATGTTATCAAGATTTTGCTATAAAGGTAATTGACATATTGAAGGAATACGATTCCGTAATTACTCCTTTCTATTGGGTGCGAAAAGTGCAGAAGAAAAAATTTGAGGAAGATAATATTTACATTATGGACGAAAGTATAGAACTAATTGAAGGAACTAAAATTAATGGTTTAAGAGATTTTGAATATTATAAAAGTGAGTACAAAAAATTGTGTTTGAAAGATTAAAAAAACCAACCACTGCCAAATTTTAGTTTTTTTACATCTGTTATTTTTTGCCGGAAAATGTAGTATGAAACATTAGTTGTCGATAAGTAGAATCATCTATATGCAGCAAATTTCTAAGAAACATCATTATATCCCACAATTTTATCTTAGAAATTTCACCAACGTTGAAAATAAATTCCATATTTATTTAGTTAAAGAGAACCGTTACAAGGCAAATGGCAAACTTTTTTCTCCTGAAACACATTTTTTTGAAAAAAACGGCAATACCCTAATTATCAGAGATGAACCAACAGATTTTTTAGAGACAGATTTTTATGGTGATTTAGACAATGACGTTGCCCAGTTATTCAATAAAATAAAATATTCAACCGAAGAGCGCCACGGATTAACTGAAGCAGATATGCCGATGTTACAATTCTTTGTGGCTCATTTATTTTGGAGAAATCCAAGCAATGATAAGTTTGTAAAAGATTTATTGCAGAGAAAAGGTTTAAGCGGACTCGGACTGAATATAAGTAATACAAACACCAAACAAATTTTATTAGATTCTGAATTTGAAAAAGAAATAGTAGGAAACGATAGTTCCTATAAGATAATCAAATATTGGTTACCATTTCTTCTTTTTCAGAATTTAATCGGTAATGATTCTCCCTTGACTATCTTACGTTTTAATCCTGGCGAAAAGCCATCGTTAATATGTGACAATCCATTAATTTTACGAAATCCCCAAGATTTCGATGTGTACAAGGACGATTTTATACTGCCCCTTAGCGGCGATAAAGTATTAATTAGAACAACGAGATTAAAACCAACATATCACAATTTAAGTAGGGTTCTCATTGATCACCTGCTAATTAAGCAGGCTAATACTTTTGTAAGTACAACAGATTTGCAATATATTCTTCAGCTTAATAAAATAAAAGAAGATATATCTATAGAAGAACTAAGACGGCAAGTCTTCGAATGTTTTGTTGACGGATAATAAAAACATAATGTTTGAAAATATCATTATTCGTCATCTGTATGGGGTATCTATCTAACCTTTGTCGTATCAGCGTATAAACTATCTCGATTATAATCGTCAAGCATTTTTTTCACATCGGGGCTGTTCTCAACCTGATTTTTTAAACCAGTTACTACTCTATCTGATAATTTAACTTTTAAGTCTATTCCGCTTTTATCAACTATTAAAAAAGATTTTGGTTGACCATAATTGTAGTTCGCTCTTTCCGTTATTTTTTGACCGTAGAATTTTTTCAAAACCGTCAAATAGGCCACAGTATCATTATCAACATTTATGCTGTCAATTACATTATCTGGCTTAAATTTATTAGTTGATGGGTCGAACTTATCCTGATAGATCGTTAATGTATATTTTTTAAGATTGACATTTTTTATATTGCCATTGCTGTGAGTGCAGCTTTGGCAAACCGCCAATATTATTAAAATTGCAAATAGGTTTTTCATCTGTTTATTATGATAGGTTGTATTTATCGAAGTAAATTTAATAATATAACTAATTGCTCACCCCAAAGTTGAATATTATATCTGCTTAAAATGAAAAAGACAAAAGATCTTCAAAAGAAAGTTTATGTTAAAAGAATATGGGTTAACAAGAACGAATACGATTACATTTATATCCCTTTAAGCCGGTTTGAAGACGTAAAAAGAGACGAGAAATTTAAATTGGAAAATAACAAACCTGTGATGATGATACTCGAAAAAGCACCATTTTGGTATGAATGGTTTAGATATGCGAAAACCAATTATAAAAAATTCATACTTTTTATTATAGCTGCAATCTTAACAGGGTTGATAACATTGTTATTAGAACATTATCTAAAAAAGGGAGCTTAATTTAAACCAAATGAACGCCCGCTCCTTATTCAATCGTTAAGCAACCAAAAGCGCGTAACCGGGTAAAATGTCAAGGGCGGGCAAGCAAAAAAAACAAACACAACTGCCCGTTTATATACCCTTGACGTTTTATCCCGGGGTGGGCTATCTTCGCTGCAGCGGTTAATAAAAGGATTATTTATTTTTTAAGGTGGGCAAGGCAGGTGTGTTATGAGGAACGAATTTCACTCCTGCCAGAGGCAGCGAGGCTGACGGCGCAATGAAACCCGGCGTGATAGCGCGAGGTGCAATTAAGCCGCCTGCCGTAGCTGCATGGTTCCAACGGTGTACATGTCGTTTTGACTTTCAGCAGCAAAGCCGGACGATTAAAATCAACCGCCCGCCATGCCGCTTTTGGCTGCTTAGTTTTCAGAAGCAAGGCAAGGCGAACAAATGCCCGCCTGCCAATACTGCTGAAGCTGTCAACACTTAATATTATCTATATATTGCTTGTAAATTCTTTCTGCGACCTTATTGAACTTTGTTACCTGTTTTGATAGGATTCTCACTGAATCTTCGTCAGGTTCAAATGAACTGTTATATCTTGATTGTGAATAGGCGCTTTGGAGTAATTGATACAGTTGCGCCCCAGCTGTGGTATTAAGTTCAAAGACCTCTTTTAATTCATCGGTAAATAACAAGGTAAGCCTCAATAATCTTGATAAATTATGCATCTGTACCCTATAGCCTATAACAGCTTGTATAATAGCTTTTAAAACGCTTTCAACAGATTGATGGAGAAGAAATGCTGCAAGCCTGAAATTATTATCTGCCCTGTATAGTTCTGCGCCTCTTAAAAACTGCGCTCCTTGTACTCCCCATCTATCCCAATGGAATTTCGCTCTTTCTAATAAAACCTTTTTGGTTATTTCCTGATGCTCCGGCAATATCAATTCAGGCGATTGATACAAAATAAATCCCTTTTCCATAACCGTTGACCAAAACCGCCTGCCTATATTAAGGGCTTCTTTTGCGCTGTTTGCCTTATGGACTATGGCATGTACATGAGCAAGGTATTGGCAATTGTCCTCAATCTTATTACTAATTTCATGCTCCGGTGTTTTTTCATCATCGCTTATCAGGATAAGCAGGTAAAATGTAAACGGCTTCGGGTGAGTTCCTAAATGAATAATCATCTGAACCTGCGGACAGCGTTTTACAATCAGATTTTTGATTTCTTCCAATGCCAATTTTTCGGCTGCCGTTGGTTCGGGGTTTATTGTTCTTAGCGCAATTGGTTCGGTGGATGTATCTGCTAAACTACTTTCAAGCTTGCTTCTCTTTAGCTGTGGACGACCGCCCTCTCGCTGGCAGATTAACCATGCTGCTGAATACAGCTTGATTAAGTTTTCGTAAACATTAATAACCTCTCCTGCATATAATGATTCAACATCTGCATTATTGTAAAGTGCTACGTGTGACCACTCATGTAATTGATCCCTGTATTCCTGTGGTGAAATTTTTTTGAAGACTTTCTTAATCGCTTTGTAGGGTTCAATCTGTTCTTTCAGAGAAAGGTTTTTAGGATAGTATTCCCATTGTTCCTTTTCTTCCTCCAATTGTTCCTCGGTAACCTTATCTTGGTGGTAAGAGAATCTTTTGTAATTGATTAATAGCAGGTACATAGCTTCCAAAATCCTTAAATTGAGATCGTATATAAAAAGCAATGTACCGGGGCCATGACGTTTTTCATCGTAATGCTCGTCGTTAACTACATAATAACGCCATTCCTTTAATCGCCTGCCGTGGCCGTTTACAGAATCCGCACTAAAGAAGTCAACAACTACAGACATCGGATTTTCAATTTCGTAATGGCGAAGTGTCTTAGGGTAATGTTCCCAGGGTGCATAAGGTGCGTTGTTCATAATGCTCTTTTTACACCGGCCTCCATTAACCGGCAAAACAAAAGAATAGCAAAACATAACCGTACTGAACCAAAACCGAATGTACTTTACATTAAAGCAGTTGTTTTGTACATTTACATTTTAACAATAGATTTGACTTATGGCAGAGACCTTACACATCGGAAGAAAAATCAGCAAAATCCGTGAATTACGTGGAATGAAGCAGGAAACGTTAGCGACCGAATTAGGGATAAGTCAGCAGGCAATTTCCAAAATCGAGCAGAGTGCTGACGTAGATGGTGAAGCGTTAGAAAAAATTGCCAAGGTTTTAGGTGTTCCCGCAGATGCTATTAAGAACTTTAATGATGATGCGGTTTTGAACATAATCTCTAATACATTTACAAGTCAAGATACTTCGACGTTAAACGCTATTAACTTCCAACCGTCCTTTAATCCTATTGATAAAATTGTCGAACTATATAATGAAAAAATAGTTTTGTTTGAGCGTCTTCTTCAAGCCGAAAAAGAGAAAAACGAACTTTTAAAGGGCAAATAATGTTTCCTAATAGCATTATTTATGGTAACGAGATATTGTTAACTTTACAATATGGAAAACACTACTAAGTCATTAAATGACAACGAAATTATCCAAAGGGTTTGGAATAATTTTAAAATTGAATTACGAAGAGTTAGCGGGCATTTTGTTGTTTGGTATGCCCCTAATGGGCACAGTCATGCTAAGGTGAAAGAAATAAACCAATTTATAATAGCATTAATCAATTAATCTCTCCGAGCAAACTAATATCGTTACCCAATTAACTTGAATTTCATGATTTGGGGTGTCTTTGAGTTAAAAAAAGCTTGTACATTGTCATTTCTTTATCTTTTGGTCGTTGTTCTTGCCGATGTTACCCAGCGAGCTTTCAAGGTCGAAGCCAAGCTGTACTGCTACTAAATTGATTAAGATATAATGACTATTGAAGATATTGTGAGGCTGGTAAATTGATTTAAACTAACTTATTCCTACATTTAAGTCATCTAACAAGTGGCTTTTTTATGAAGATACATTACCAATCAGATGTTGTACTTGCCTTAACCAGTGATAATTTAACAGCAAATGGCGAGCCAATAATTAAGATTAAAGATTTAATTATTTTCTCTGAAAAATCGAAAGACAAGGCAGATTATATACCATACGACCTGTTTTTTAAATGGGTCGATATGTATTTTGAGTACGTTGAAATGGGAACTAAAGAATATAGGACGGTAAGGATAACAGGATTTCTGACAAAATTTCAAGATTCAAATTCAAACTGAAACACTACCCAAATTACAATGTAGTGAATTTAACCCTATATTGTAGTTCCAAAAATAATCTGCAGTAAAAATTCTACTGCCGCCTTTTTAAAAAAGTGAGCTTTTTTTATTTTTTATATAATATTTATCACTTTCCTACTGCGTTAAACCACACCCTCAACGACATTAATAGCCAAACCTGAACTTTTTGGTCAAAAATTATTCAAATCGCTTTTTTTTATTTTAGGACTATTATCGTCCTTTATTGATTTGTCTAATCCGGCACTTTCGCAATTTTGCCATTGAGTGTTTGCCACAGAGTAAAGAAAGAAAGTATTTATCTCTTTTTTGCAATTATCGTCATAGGATTCAGCCATAACAGAACTCACGGTTATCAGACCATTATACCATTCTTTGCTAAACATTTTTGCAATTAATGGAGTCGTAATTCCAGTAAGATTGTGATAACAACTTGATTTTTTTTCAGTAACTTTTAATTCCCCATCTCCGTATTTAACGGTTAAAGCATCCTCTATTAACTTGTCATAATCAGACGCGAATTCTACAAGACTGTTCTTAAAAAAAGTAAGACGAATGTTTCTTATTATCAAGTCACCAGAAATTTTGTATGCCGTTAATACATATTCAGTAACATATGGGCAGTAGCTTTCAATTACAGCTGCTGAACTACTTCCGCTGTCAACTTTTTTAAGCCTAATTAATTCTAATCTGCCGCCATTTAATTCATTTACTCTCTTGTTGTGTAATTCCATGAAATCGTTACAGTCTATAATATCTTCAACATTTTTTTCAGCATAAGCTAATAAAACATTAGTGTCGATGCCAATTTTAAAAATTCCAATGCCTGTAAATTTATTAGGGTCAAATATTTTTGTATGAGATTTAGGCCTAATATGCGGTTTTTGAGCGATAGCATCCAAGCATAGGAAAGCCATTAAGGCGATAAGGATAGATTTTTTCATTGTTTGCGTTGTGAAGTTATTAGGTATTATTGTAAATATATGTTTTATGCGTTAGGTTTAATTCATTGTAAAAATACTACAAATTATCAATAGGTCTTTTGTGACCTAATTTATTAAATCAGTTTCATAGCGTGCATCAAAAACGGCATGAAACTCTTTTACCACCATGTAAGGACATTCTAATTGTGTCGCTTTCTCGATTTTTTACCCTCTTTGTCATTTTGTATATCGTTTGCTTTATTTTTCGTAGTCTTCATGTTTTCCATCCTAATAACCGTCTTCTCGGCTTCATCGGGATTGCTTGTATAAATGCTATCAGCCCATTTTGTAGAACTTTTATCAACTTGCCGTAGCAATCGATACTTAATATCAACTGCCTGTAAATGGTTGTTCTCAACCCACAAATGCCCGCACAATCCCGTACTTATAGCTGTTACAATTAACAGTATCATTCCGGCAATAATCCAACCTTTGGTTTTAGGGTCAAAGTAGTGATTAACTTTTACTGGCAGTGATTTTTGTATGGCGGTCAGTATAACCTTTACCTCGACTAAGGTTTGTTGTATTTGTTCAGCCGGGTAGTTGATGTTAAGTTTGCCAACGGCGGTATTGAGTTCCCCGCTTTCCTTGTTATACTTAACTAAAAAAACTTCAAAAATCTTTTGCAATGCTTCAAAATGAAGTGTATAATCGGTAGTCTTTACCTCTCTTTTTTCAAGATCAGTTATTTTTTTTATCAGGCTATCTATAAGTTCATCGGCCCCGTCCATTCGTTCGGTAAGTTCTTCTATTTCTTTCATCTTGAAATCCCCCTGCTTTGTTCGTGTTCATTTTTTCTTTCTTCGTTTTCTTTCCGGTGTGTCGTCTTCCTGCGGCATATTGGCAAGCAAACCACCTAACAAATCGGTTCCTGCTGACAATGCTTGCCGTAAATAATGCGTTTCCGGCTCAGGCTTTAGATAAGTGGTTTTCTGCTGTTCGTTGGTTATGGTCTTTTCCTGTTCAGCATTTTTATTTTTAATTAGCTCTCGCAACTGATCAGCTAAGCTCTTTTCCTGTTGTGCTTGTTGCGCTTCGATGGACTGGCTAAGTTTTGCAAAACTTAAATTACGGTCAATTTCCGATCCTTTAAATTTATGCTCTCCTTTACTAAAACTAATCCCCTGTACCTCGGTAGTGCCACTTCTGTATTTATAGTGCATACCGATGTCCTGTTTAGCCAATGCCTGTTTTAACTCATTCAGATTTTTTACTTTTTTGCTGACCGCCTTAATGGTATCAAATAGTTCATATTTGATTTTATCCTCCCCTTTAAGTTGCTGCCGGTTAACCTGTTCTTTCCCAGGCGAAATATAAAGGCCATGCTTTAGTGTTAATTCCTTACTAACTTTGACATTCCGTTGCTTCTGAAAACTATCGGAAATGGTTTTACCGTCATTGTTAACCCGGTTATAAACTATATGAATATGCGGATGCTTTTTGTCCTGGTGTTTTACAATTAAATACTGCGTGTCCTGTATCTTCATCTTTTGTAGGTATTCCTTTGCCATGCTCACCATGACCTCATCGGTAAGTTTACCAATATCATTAACACTCCAATTTAAAGCGATGTGCCCAACTGCTTGTCCCAATTTTGGGTTATATTTTCTTTGTAGGTTAAAGTCACTAATGGTTTGGTTAACTTGTTGCATTCTTACGCCAGCCGCATCCAGTATAACCGCATCCTGCTTTTGAACTACGTAACGGACACAACCACCAAAGCTTTTACCCGTTATCACTTTCCCTATCATCCCTGTGAATATGTTTTAAAGTTTCATCGATTGATTTCAATATCTGTTCACACTGACGGACTACCTTTAATACCCCAATCTGGTGAGCAAGCTTAGTTAATTGGTTAAGGTTGTTGGCAAGTTCGGCAAGCATCCAAAGGATGCGCCGCTCGTCTGCTGTTAAGCGGGGTATAATCTTTGCGCTTCTTGCTGCCGCTCTTATCCAACTGCTTGACCGCATCCCGGCGTCTTTGGCTTTATTGTCAATTTGGAAGCGTTCAGTTGCAGTCATTCTTATACGGATTATTAACTCCCGCCTAACCCTTTTCTTCGGCGCACCGCCCTTGTTTTTTGGTTGGCCTGTTATTAGTTGATCCTTTGTCTTTGGTGTAATTCCCATCGGTTCAAATCTTAATTTCCTCACTTTTTCCCTTTTGCAACCATCGGGCGCAAAAGGCAAGTTTGCCTGGTGCCGTAGGCATCCGGGATGTTTTTGTGGCAACAAAAACACAAACTTGCTCCTTTCAGGCGGGCGAAATTTCGGCTGACGGCCTTTAGCCGTCTATTCCGACAAACAGCTATACCGCAAGCGGTATAGCTGCCCTTTCTCATCCCCTTAGTAAGCCCTACCGGGCTTCAGTTTTCAAACATTCAGGCCAATAAATCAGGCTTCCATTTGACGGGTGATAAGACGGCTGATAACGGATATATCCATACTCGTCCAGTTCCCTTATGCACTTGTGATAAGTAGCAACGGATGCAATTTTGGAAAATACCATAAGCGTTTTCCGGGTGATAGCAAAGGGACTAACGAAGTCATTCCGCTGCCAAAAAATAAATAAAGCTGTGAATAGGCTAACGTGGGTTGCCAATATCCGCTTGTCCGTTCCCATGCGCCTGACAAGATCGCTGTAGCCGGTTAATTCTTTTGAGATAATCATTGTGCGTTCTCCTCCAAAATCTTATTGATGTCCTCTAACTTGTAATACATAATGCTGCCGATCTTGGTATAGCGCAGGGTGCCGTTGATCCGCAGGTTTTGTAAAGTGCCTGGTGATATATTCAGCATCTTCCTGACCTCGCTGCTCTTTAGCCATTTTTTAGGTTGGCCCTGTCCCGGCTTGACAATCAGTTTGATCTCGTTTAATAAATTTTCTAACCGCCTAAAATCCTCTCTTGTGATTAGTTCCACATTCATCTGTAATCCTCCTTTAATCTTTAATGGTTTGTTGCATGGCATTGAGTACTTCGCTTTTTTTGAAGTACACCCGTTTATGCAGGCGCATATAGGGCAAGCCTTTTTTCATCCAGTCGGTAAGCGTTACCAGCGACACGCCGAGTTCGGCCGAAGCTCCTGCTTGGATAAAAGTTTTTCTGAATTTTGCGTCTGGCTGCCGCCTGTTTGAAAGTGTTCCTGTAGTTCTTCCCTGACCGCTTTTCGCATACATAGCATCAGGGCTTGTCCGTTGATTATTTCCATAGCCTTTGATTTTGAAATCAAATAAATGGCAAAAAGGCTATTTTTCGTTACCACGCAGAACCGCGTGGTTAAATTGAGGCGGTTTGAGTTAAGTTAAATTACCACGCAATTAACTCATTATCAATTATATTATAATTGATAGCATAAGGCAGGGTTGCGACAAAACGGCGAGTTAGATTAACTGCGCTTTTTCATTTCAATGATTTGAAAATGCTGCGATTTAGCCGGAATAGCCGCCGATCTGCGGCTCGGTTCATTGGGGTTAGCAGGAAAATACCGGCGTATGGTATCAATGTTTATCTCTTTATTACCATGCCTGAAGTTTTTACAGATCATCTTAACCCAAACGGTTTGTGTTTGTGAAAAAACAAGCTCTTTGCCGTTCAATTCCAAGTGCTGCATCTTCCGGTATAAATCCACTACGGTAAGCAGTTGGCCGTCCTGGATATTGATAAAGTCTTCGGTGTCTAATTTCCTCGCGGCTTTAAGTTCTTCTTTGAGTTCGGACAATTGCTCTTTCAAGCTTCTGATTTCACCCTCCTTGTCCGCAATTATTTCGTCTTTGGTTCTGCCTGTGTCCCATTGATCAATGGTTTTGAGATAGCCTAAAAAGCTTTTTAAATGCTGCTTATGCCGGAACTCCATTGCATGCCTTGAAGTGTAGCGGTTTTTTACTTTCAGTTCCGCAGTGCTGTCGTCGATGATTTCCCAGACGTGCGTAAAAAATTCTTTTTCATCCGCATCAGGATAAAGCTTTAAAAAATTATCAAGGTGATAATGATAAAAAGCAGGAAATTGTGTTTCCTGCTTATCATATAGTCGATATAAAAAATGATTGTCTTCGTTTTCTTTTGGCCAAAACAAGGGACGGCCTATATCGTTAGTGTCTTTGGAAAAATCAGACCAATGACGATGTTTAAAATACTGTGCTTTCATAAACTTGTTTCTTAGGTAGATAACAAATTTACAATAATGCTTTGTTTTAAAATGGCTCTCAAAAGCCATCAGGTTTAAAGCCAATGGTTTTACGTTGCTGTGGCTCTTGCTTTTTGTCTATTAATTCATCAAGATACCTAAATACGACCTCCATATTTTTATCCTGATTGCCCAGTTTGGTTTTGATCTTTTCTATCTCTAACCGCAATTCTGTGTTGTCGATGAACATTTGACGGATACGTGTAAATATTCTCATGACCTGAATATTAACCTGTATCGCCTGTTTGCTATTTAACACACTTGATAACATTAATACTCCGTGCTCTGAAAAAACATAAGGCAATTTTCTTCTGCCACCTCGGTTTGATGTCGCAATTTGCGACATCAAACTTGCAAATTCATTTTCGTCAAGCCTAAACATAAAATCATCGGGGAAACGATCAATGTTTCTCGCAACCTGTTCATTTAGTCGTCTTGTTTCTACCCCGTATAATTCCGCTAAATCGCTATCTAACATTACTTTTTGACCCCGGATATAATAAATCTTATTCATAATGATTTCATCGGGTATAAATTGATTTTCCATGTTGTTATCGTTCTAAAAATGAGATATACTCTAAGGTCACATTTTGTGACCTTAGAGATTTAAGACTAAACTCCTGCGTACTTCTGTTTAAGAGCGGCCATATCGTGGCTAACCTTTAAATCCAATATTTTAGCATAGTGCTGTGTTGTCTTAATATTGGTATGGCCTAACATTTTACTGACTGTTTCAATCGGTACGTTATTGGATAAAGTAACTGTTGTTGCGAAAGTATGTCTTGCCAAATGAAATGTTAAATGCTTCACTACATCGGATAGGTCCGCTATTTCTTTTAAGTAAGCGTTCATTTTTTGATTGCTTAATACTGGCAGTAACAAGCCCTTATTTTCACATTGCGGGTGATCCTGATAGCGGTTTAATATGGTTAAGGCTACTGGTAAAAGCGGTATCCTTGAAGAAGTATCTGTTTTTTGCCTGCTTGTGAATATCCACTTATCACCGTCCATACCAATACCTATCTCGTTTCTTCGTAGTTTTTTAACATCGGCATAAGATAATCCGGTATAGCAACAAAAGACAAAAACATCCCGCACCTGTACTAAACGCTCAACAACAAATTTTTTATCGGTGATAGCGTCCAGTTCTTGTTGTGTTAAATAAGTACGTTCTTTTGCTTTTGCAGAAGATTTGAAATTGATAAAAGGGTTCTGCTTTAGCCAATTATTGGCAATACAGTGATTAACAATTTTTTTCAAGTGCTTAATGTATTTGGCTGCCGATACTCCGCTAATTTTACATTCTGCTTTCAGGTAAAATTCAAAGCCTGTGATAAAAGCATGGTTTAACTGGCTAATTTCAATATCGGTTTTGCCATATTCATTTTGCAAATAACCTGTAAGGTGTTTTTCAGAAGTGTTGTACCCCTTTAATGTATTCGCCTCAAATCCATTGCCGATCAAGGCCTTTACTTTTGCATTATGCTCGGTAAACAGTTGCATCAAGTAGCGGCTCTTTTGGGTTTTACCTGTAAATTGGTTCACCAAACTTTCGGTTGTTACGGTTTGGTTTGCATCAATCAACGCTTGGTGCGCATCTCTTACTTTGCTTTGCAGGCTGTCCAGGTAATTGTTAAGGGACTTGATTTCTTCTTTTGTACCAGTGGCACGCCCGGCATGGTTGTTCCATTTTGCGGGTTCGCATTCACGCCCGGCAGACATATCCGCGCGCTTGCCGTTTACGGTAATACGCATGTAGATGGGCATTGCGCCGCCTTTGTAGTTTTTTTGCTTTCTGATGTAAAAAAGCAGATGGAAATTACTTTTCATAATTACAAGCTTAAAAGTGAAACAAAAGTAAGATTGTAACCTGCTGTTATCAAGATGTTCAATGATTGAACATCTTGATAGTCAAATGATTATAAGCAATTCGGTGCGTAGTGTTTTCCATTTAGATACGCACCGAATTACGCTCATTTTTGCTGCGATTTGGTGCATATTATGGTGTTTTGATGCCAATAAAAAAGCCTGCAAACATTTGATTTGCAGGCTTTTAGCATCTTTTGATATTGTTTTTCGTAGCCCGTAGGGGAATCGAACCCCTGTTTGAAGAATGAAAATCTCCTGTCCTAACCCCTAGACGAACGGGCCATTTTGTAAATGGTTTCCCTTATTTTGGGACTGCAAAGATATACGATTGAAACTAAAATTAAAAAAAAGTTTAAAAAAATATTTTCTACTGATTTTGGGGCCGCAGTATACCCCTCAAAAGCAAACAAAAACCTGCTTAGGTTATTATAATCCTATTAAATAACCGCATATCTTTATAATAACATCCACGCCATTGTCATGAAACCAAAACAATATGATGCTATCGTTATAGGCGCCGGTCAGGCGGGATTGCCGCTGGCTAAAAAATTGGCTGCTGCCGGTAAAAAAACCGCGTTGATTGAAAGACGATGGGTTGGCGGCACTTGTATAAACGACGGTTGTACGCCTACCAAAACCTGGGTAGCCTCGGCCAAGGCAGCTTATATGGCAGCTAACAGCGCCGCGCTGGGTGTAAACATTAAACGCTTTAAGGTGGATATGGGCGTTATCAAAAAACGCAAGGATGATATTGTAATCAATGCCCGTGATGGTAGTACTAAGAATGCCGCGAACACCCCAAACCTTGATTTGATATTCGGCGAGGCTGCTTTTAGAGGCGTCAAAACGGTTTCGGTTGAGTTGAAGGACGGCGGTGGCACTCGGTTAATGAAGGGCGACTGGATATTCCTGAATGTCGGTGCGCGAACGTTTATCCCGGATATCGAAGGGTTGAATGATATCGACTACCTCACGTCTACATCTATCTTAGAACTAGATAAAATACCTGATGATTTACTGGTGATAGGTGGCAATTATATTGGTTTGGAGTTTGGGCAGATGTTCAGGCGCTTTGGCAGCAAGGTGACCATCCTGGAAAAATCAGCGCGATTAATGCCACGTGAGGACGAGGATATCTCGGCCGAAATGCGCAAGATTTTGGAGCTGGAGGACATTAACATACAAACCGGTTCGCAGGCGGTAAAATTTAAGCAAGGTAAAAAGGGCAAGATCATCGCGACCATCAAAAACGCAGGGCATGAAAAGAAAGAGAAATTTAGCCATCTGCTGCTAGCCGTCGGTCGTATGCCTAACAGCGACACTTTAAATTTAGCCAAAACCGGAGTTGAGACCGACGACAAAGGTTATATCAAAGTAAACGGGAAGCTTGAAACAAACGTCAAAGGCATTTATGCGCTCGGCGATGTGAAGGGCGGGCCGGCGTTTACACACATCTCCTACAACGATTACACTATTGTTTATCGTAACCTCATCGAAAACCACAACTACAATGCGGGCAACCGTCCAATACCCTATTGCATGTTTACCGACCCGCAATTGGGTCGCATAGGCATCAGCGAGCATGAGGCTAAAGAACAAAAACTTGATTATATAGTGGCCAAACTACCCATGGCACATGTGGCGCGCGCTGTTGAAACAGGCGACACCCGTGGTTTTATGAAAGCTATTGTCGACAGAAAGACTAAAAAGATTCTGGGGGCTTCAATCCTCGGGCAGGAGGGCGGCGAGATCATGTCGGTACTGCAAATGGCCATAGAGGGCGGCATTACTTACGATAGGATACGCTATTGCGTGTTTGCGCATCCGCTGTATTCAGAATCGCTCAATAATTTATTCATGAGTATTGAAGATTGATGATTAAGGTTGAGCATTTAAGCAAGTCGTTCGCAGACACAAAGGCTGTCAACAACATTTCGTTCGAGGTAGCTGAGGGCCAAAATCTCATCCTGCTCGGCACCAGCGGCTGCGGCAAGACCACGACGCTCAAAATGATCAATCGACTCATCGAGCCAGAGCATGGCAGCGTATTTATCGATGGCAAAAACATCATAGAGCAACAGCCCGAAATACTACGTCGGGGCATTGGGTATGTGCTGCAAAACAACGGACTGTTTCCTCATTATACCGTTGCTGAAAATATTGCAGTTGTTGCCCGACTTTTAAAGTGGGAAGAAAAGCAAATTCAACATCGCGTTAGCGAATTACTGGAAAAGCTGCACCTTGATAAAAAATATCTAACCGCTTACCCTAATGAATTAAGTGGAGGTCAGCAGCAGCGTGTGGGGCTGGCGAGGGCCTTGGTTACCGACCCGGCGGTTTTGTTGATGGACGAACCTTTTGGCGCACTGGATAACATCACCCGCTCAAAAATACAAGCCGAATTTAAAGCGCTCGACGAACTGAAACGCAAAACCATTATTATGGTAACCCACGACGTCCAGGAGGCTTTTGAACTGGGCGACCGCATTTGTTTAATGGATAAAGGCAAGATCGTGCAAAACGGTACGCCAGCCGAGTTGCTTTTTAAACCGACGAACAATTTTGTAAAAGACTTTTTGAAAGAGCAGCGTTTACAGTTGGAGTTTAAGGCGATAAAGGTGAAGGATATTATCTCTCCGCCTCTGTCGGCTGATGGAGGAACTTTTGAATTGCATGGCGATGTTTTGCCAGGCGATGCAAGTTTATGGTTTATATTGGAGCGATTAAAGTTTACTCGAGCAGAACACATATCCATACGTGCTCAGCATAAAGAAGTGGGGAAGTTTGGTTTTGAGGACTTGATGTCGGCATTTTATCAATATAAAAAACAGCAGGCGCATGAATGAGCAGCAACAAACCCTTTGGCAGTTCATGGCCCAGCAAAGCGATAAACTGTTAACGCAAACCTTGCAGCATATCGGTTTGACGTTTATTTCGCTCATTATTGCGGTTTTGATTGGCTTGCCGCTTGGCATTTTCATTGCCCGGCGCAAAGCCTTTTCAGGGCCGGTGCTAGGTGTGGCTGGCGTGCTGCAAACCATTCCAAGTATCGCGCTTTTGGGCTTTATGATCCCGCTGTTAGGCATCGGCCCTAAACCGGCTATTGTGGCGCTTTTGCTGTATGCCTTACTGCCGATCATCCGCAACACTTACACCGGCATTACCGGTGTCGATAGCAGTGTTAAAGAAGCTGCTGTGGCCATGGGGATGAATAAGTGGCAGCTACTGTTTAAAGTCGAGCTACCCTTAGCCATGCCGGTTATTTTAGCTGGGATACGTACGGCTACGGTGATTAATGTCGGCGTCGCCACATTGGCATCTTACATCGCCGCCGGTGGTTTGGGCGAGTTTATTTTTGGCGGGATATCGCTTAATAACACTAACATGATTTTGGCAGGAGCCATCCCGGCGGCTATGCTGGCTATTTTATTTGATTTTGCACTATCGCTGCTGCAACGTCTTAATCTCAAAAAGTTAAAAATGGCGGCTAAGGTACTGCCTGTCATAGTGGTGATAATGGCTTGCTTTTATTTTATACCGTCGGCTTATGGCAGCAAGCTTATTGCCGGTTTTACGCCAGAGTTTATGGGCAGGCAGGATGGCAACCTGGGCCTGCGCAGCAAGTACGGACTGAATATCCATACTATCGTAATCAGCGATGCGGTAATGTATAAAGCCGCTTTTGAGAAAGAGCTTGACGTCATCAGCGGCTACTCGACCGACGGCCGTTTGAAGGCTTATGATCTGATTGTTTTAGACGACGATAAAAAGATCTTTCCGCCGTATTATGCCGCGCCGATAGTACGCGAGGATGCATTGCAGCGGTTCCCGCAACTGGAACCGACGCTTAATTTGCTGGCCGGCAAAATAAATGATAGTGTCATGACCGACTTAAACTATCGAACTGACTATCTTCATCAAAGCCCTGAAAGGGTGGCTAAAGATTTTCTGGTGGCACATCATTTACTAAAACCGGCTCGGGGCGGCAATGCAGGCATTGTACGCATAGGCTCTAAAATATTTGGAGAGCAGTACATTTTGGCCAGCATGTACAGCATGTTGATTAAAGGTTATACAGATTATGACGTCGCTACCAAAACGGGCCTGGGTGGCACTAAAATTTGTTTTGACGCGATGACTAATAACCAGATTGATCTGTATCCTGAGTATACCGGTACCGGTTTGCTGGCTATTTTGCAGCCGTCGCAACAGCAAATTGACGCGGTAACAGGCGACAAGGAAAAAACTTACAACTACGTAAAAGACGAGTTTGAAAAACGCTACCACATAAAATGGCTGCAACCTATTGGCTTTAATAATGCTTATGCGCTGATGATGCGCAGAAAGCAAGCGGCGCAGTTGGGCGTTAAAACCATATCGAACTTGAAACAATACCTGGAAACCAAATAGCTAATGGATTTATTAGATCGTTATTTCAAAGTCAGAAAATATACCGAGGCTATTTGCAGCCATCTGCAAACCGAGGACTATGTGGTGCAGCCTGTCGTTGATGTCAGTCCGCCGAAATGGCATATCGGCCATACTACCTGGTTTTTTGAGACATTTATTTTGAAGCCCTATTTTATGGGCTACCAGGATTTTGATTCGAACTACAACTACGTTTTCAATAGCTATTATGAGGCCGTTGGCAACAGGGTGATCCGTACAGATCGTGGCAATCTGAGCCGACCAACGGTGATTGATATTTACCGTTATCGCGAATATGTGGACGACGCCATGGCCGAGTTTCTTTGCAAGGAGCCTCCGGCAGATGTGCGTGAGCTCATCGTCCTGGGGTTAAACCACGAGGAGCAGCACCAGGAGCTGTTGTATACTGATATTAAATACATTTTAGGGCATAATCCGCTGTTCCCGGCTTATGATAAAAGCTATGTATCGCCCAAAGTAAACCATAGCGATGCCGGCTTTATCAAAATGAATGAAGGTGTTTATGAGATAGGTTTTACCGGCGATGGTTTTTGCTTTGATAATGAGCTGAACCGGCACAAAGTATACCTGAATAGCTATGAAATCAGTCCGAATTTGGTAACCAATGCCGAGTACATGGAGTTTATTAATGCCAATGGTTATCATGATTTTCGCCACTGGCATGCCGAGGGCTGGGATTGGGTAAAGAACAACCAGGTAGAGTCGCCGATGTATTGGCATATGATTGACGATCAATGGCATGTTTATACCTACCACGGACTGGAGACACTCAGGTTAAATGAGCCGGTTTGTCATGTCAGCTATTACGAAGCCTACGCTTATGCCAGCTGGAAGGGGTTGCGCCTGCCAACCGAGTTTGAGTGGGAGGCGGCTGCCACCAAGTTTGAATGGGGCAAAGCCTGGGAGTGGACCGAAAGCTCATACTTGCCATATCCCGGCTTTACCAAGGCCGCCGGTGCCATTGGCGAGTATAACGGCAAGTTTATGGTGAATCAGAAGGTGTTGCGGGGTGCTTCAGAAGTGACATCGCCGGGACACAGTAGGTTAACTTATCGTAATTTTTTCCAAACTAACCTGCGCTGGCAATTTACTGGCATAAGGCTTGCTAAATAAAATTTCCAAACCATTTACTATATGAACCAATCTGCTGTCCAAACTAAACCAATGGCGGCATCTAAAAGTAAAACAGACACGTTTTATACGGATGTTATTGAGGGTTTACGCGCAACGCCTAAACGCTTACAGTCAAAATATTTTTATGACGCCGCTGGCGACAAGATCTTTCAGGAACTGATGGATTGTCCTGAATATTATCCAACTAATTGCGAGCTGGATATATTCGCCAATAAAACACCAGAGCTGGCAAAAGCCATTATGGACGATGGCGAGCCGTTTGACCTGATAGAACTGGGCGCAGGTGATGCGACAAAATCATCCTATCTGTTAAGGTATCTGCAGCAGGAAAAAGTAGACTTTACTTATCTGCCGATTGATATATCTGCCAACACCATCAATTATCTAACTGTAAAGCTGCCACTGGCTATCCCGGGCCTGAAGATGAAAGGTTTAAACGGCGAGTACTTTGATATGCTGAAAAAAGCTGCCTCGATATCAAAACGCCGCAAGGTGGTTTTATTTATGGGTTCGAACATCGGCAACATGCCGGTTAATGAAGCGACTACTTTTTGTGCCGAACTGCGTAATCATTTATCGCCGGGCGATATGGCTGTGATAGGCTTTGATTTGAAAAAGTCGCCAAAAACTATCCTGAACGCTTACAACGATTCAAAAGGTATTACTAAACGCTTTAATTTAAATTTACTGGAACGTATTAACCGCGAACTGGAGGGCAATTTCAATATTGAGCAATTTGATCATTATGCTACCTACGACCCCGAAACCGGCGCCTGCAAAAGCTATCTGATCAGCTTAAAAGACCAATTGGTAAACATCGGCAAGGAAACTATCCGCTTTATCCGGGACGAATATATTTATATGGAGATATCACAAAAATTCACAACCATGCAAACCGACCAAATGGCAGCCAACACCGGCTTTAAACCAACCCACAGGTTGTTTGACAGCAAGAAATGGTTTCTGGATACTGTCTGGGTAGCCGAGTAATTTATCGCGCAGCGTAAACTATTGGAGCTTCATTAGGTTTTGGCTGAGCTTTTATTTTGCCAAAATGCGGGCAACCGCAGTCTTTTTTAAAGATACCGCATGATGTTGCGCTTAACAGCACCGCCAGGCCTACAAGGATAAAACTACTTTTGATCATATTTTCTACGACTCCGATTCTCAACTAAGATATAAACTTATTAGCAAACGCAGGTTGGCTTTTTAACGTATCGCCGGCAAAAAATGTTATAAACAAATAAGGCTCATCAAATGGCCATAGTCGAAATTATAGCGATGGATTAAACTAAGAGCTTTCGAAACGTTGTCATTCTGAGCGATGGCGAAGAACAGGTGATCCAAAGTGATCCACTTTTTGAAGGTCACTTTATCAATATATTGACTTTCAACGAATTAATATTTTGATCTGATCCAACTGATCCAAACTGATACACATTCTCACGTGCATCAGTCTTTATAAAAGATCAGCAAAAAGTATTATAAACAAATAAGGCTCATCATTTTGACGAGCCTTTATATTTTAATGCTTATTTATAATTAAGCGCCTACTAAAGCTTTGTAGTCATCAGCAGAAAGCAAACCGTCAACGTCGGCAGCGTTAGCAACGGTAACTTTTACCATCCAACCTTCGCCGTATGGATCAGAGTTTACCAGCTCAGGCTGAGCGTCTAAAGCTTTGTTAACTTCGTTAACGGTACCGGTAACGGGCATAAACAGGTCAGACACGGTTTTAACCGCCTCAACAGTACCAAATACTTGTTCTTTACCTACTTCTTTACCAACGGTATTAATATCCACATAAACAATATCACCCAATTCGCCTTGAGCAAATTCAGTTATACCAATAGTGGCAGTGTTACCATCTAATCTAACCCATTCGTGGTCTTTTGTGTATTTCAGTTCAGCAGGAAAGTTCATATCGTTAATTTTTGATCCAAAAATAATAAAATTTGAGGGCATCCCGCATAAATCAGTAACAATTAGTATTTTTAGTAAAATTCAACCCCAATATCGGAACAGGATTTGTTACCCATCGATTAAAAACCTGATTATGACCCGGAAACTGTTATTGCTGATAGCCATTTTTGCAGCCTGTTCATTACAAGCCTGCCACGGCAATACTTATAATCAGGCAGATAATGACACTGCAATAACTGTCAAAGACACCTCGAAAAACTCGGACATTTTAGTTGGCGGCGATGATGTGAAGTTTGTCACCGATATGGCCGAGGCGTGTTTAATTGAAATCAAAATAGGCAATATGGCCCGGCAAAAAGGCGCAGACAAACGCGTCAAAAATTTTGGGGCGATGATGGTGAAAGAACTAACCAAGGGCCGCAGGCAGTTAGATTCATTAGCCAAAACCAAGAAAATACAATTACCCGACTCCATCAGCTGGAATAATGAGGTCTCTATTAAGCAATTATCGCAAAAAACCGGGCAGGATTTCGACCGGGCTTACCTCGAAAAAATGAGCAGGGATTATCGCAATGCCATCGCCCAATTTGAACATACGGCTCATTATGGTTACGACCCTCAAATCAAAGCGTTTGCCAATCGGCACCTCATGACCGTACAGCGACACCTGGATTTGATTGATGCCATACATTCAACCATTGTTAAGTAATCTTACACATATATTTCACCCTATTTTTGCATAAGCTTAGCCAAAACCATAATTTGGCGCAGCAATACATCATTATGGCATCACCTATAGTTACCGGCCTTTTGGCTTACGGCATGTCCGGCCGAATATTTCATGCGCCTTTTTTGAGCACCAACCCACAGTTTAAAATGAAAGCTGTAGTTGAGCGCAGTCAGAAAAAAATGGCCGAACATTATCCGGATATCATTAGCTACAATTCTGTCGAAGAGATTTTGAATGATGCGGAGATCGAACTGATTATCGTTAACACACCAAACTTCACCCACTTTGATCTGGCCAAACAGGCATTAAACGCCGGCAAACATGTGCTCATTGAAAAGCCGGCTGCAGGTAATGTTGCCGAGATTCAGGAGCTGTTTGATGTTGCGCGCGCCGTTGGTAAAAAAGTATTCTGCTACCAGAACCGCCGCTGGGACAGCGATTTTATGTCATTTAAAGCGGTGATTGATAGCGGCCGCCTGGGCAAGCTAACTGAAGTAACCTTGCGTTACGACCGTTATAAACCGGCATTGAATCCAAAGCCTTTTAAAGAAACTAAAGACACGCCGATTAACGGCATTGTATATGAACTAGGTCCGCATTTGATAGACCAGGCAATTTACCTGTTTGGCAAGCCCCTTACGTTTGAAAAGCTGACCACCATTCAGCGCGAACTTTCAGTGGTGCCTGATTACGTGAACTTCCGCCTCACTTATCCTGCCGGGCTGGTGGTATATTTAACTTCAGGATTGTTGATACCTGACCAACTGCCTGCTTTTGTTGCACATGGCAGCATCGGCAGCTACAGTAAATACCGCTGCGATGTACAAGAACCACAACTGGACAAAGGCATACTGCCGACCGACGAAGCCTATGGGGTTGAGCCGGCAGGCATGGAAGGCAAGCTGGTGACTATTGGCGCCGATGGAGAGAAAAGCATTGAGTTTGTACCGTCACTTAGAGGCGAATACTTTAAATTATTTTACGCGGTTTATCATTCAATCCGCGAAAATACGTTATATCCGATAACTGAAGAACATATGGCCTGGCAAATGGAAATGCTGGAAGCCTAACAGAATAACGACACATGAAAAAACTGATCTTATTTTTTAGCTTAATTATAGTTGCTTTAAGCAGCAATGCGCAAAATGAAACGCCGGGTTCAGCTATGCCAGGTTACAAAATTTTAAAAGCCGACAGTACCTGGGCTACACCGGCAAATCTGAAACATCACCGCACCATGCTGATCTATTTTTCGCCTGACTGCCCGCACTGTCAGCACCTGACTATGCAGATGCGCGAAAAAATGAAACAGTTTGGCGACACCCAGATACTGATGATCACCTGGTCAAACAATTATGATATCCGTGCTATTAAAGGCTTTGTAAAAGACTACAAGCTCAAAAAATATCCCAATGTTATTGTAGGTACCGAAGGCTATTCTTACCTGGTTCAAAAATACTACGGTATACAGACTACGCCTTATATTGCCGTTTTTAATGCCGATGGCAAGCTGTCAAAAGCGTTTCGCAAAGCCCCTGAAAAAGTAGACACTTTGATTGCAGCTGTTAAAGCTGCCAAGGGGTAAATAAGTGTAAACACTCACAAACCATCTTTGCAGCACAACTGTTTTACCTGCGTAAACCATGAAAAACTGCGATGTATTGATTGTTGGCGCCGGTGCAGCCGGCTTGATGGCTGCTTATAAGCTTTCGGCAGCTGGCCGTAGCGTTATTGTACTTGAAGCACGCGACCGGATGGGTGGCCGCATCCACACCTTAAAAAACGAACTTTTCTTTAAAGAAGCCGAGCGGGGCGCCGAGTTTATTCATGGCGATTTGCCGGTGACACTTGATCTGCTCAAAACGGCCAACATCGAAGTTATGCCGGCCGCAGGTGATATGTGGCGATTTGCCAACGGAGAATTTGATGCAGACAATGGGGCCACGCCTGACTGGGGTTTGCTCATGGAGCGGCTCGATAACCTGAAAGAAGATTGCAGTATAGCTGAGTTTTTGCGACTAGAATTTGCCGGCGATGAATACGAAGCGCTTCGCAATTCTGTGCGCCGCTTTGTTACCGGTTATGATTCGGCCGATCCGGAAAATGCCAGCGCCTTTGCCCTTCGCAAAGAGTGGCAAAATGAGGATGACGACGCTCAGCATCGAGTTAAAGCCGGTTATTCGGCTATCATTGATTTTTTAGCAGATGAATGTAAAGCTAAGGGTGGCGAAATTTATTTGAACTCCGTAGTTACCGACATTTATCATGAGCCACATGGCGCACAAGCAGTTGTTGCGAGCGGCGATGTTTATTATGCCCGCCATTTGGTAGTTGCTTTGCCGCTGGGTGTATTAAAAGCGACATCCGGTGAAGGATCGGTAAAGTTTCATCCTTTATTGGCACAGCACACCAATGCGTTCCACGACATTGGTTTTGGCAGCATTATTAAGATATTACTGGAATTTAATACACTATTTTGGGAAGGCGAAGACATTGCCCGGCTTAGCGGGAAAGATCCACAGCTAATGGGCTTTATCCTGTCAGACGAGGCCATACCAACCTGGTGGATACAAAACCCGCAGCGCAGCCCCATAATTACAGGCTGGTTGGGCGGCGCACCCGCTGCCGAAAAACTGCATGCCACAGGCGAGGAATTATTAGAACTGGCGCTGCAATCGCTAGCTAATATCTTTAAAAAGGATAAGGAGGAACTACGCGATAAATTGGTTGCCTTTAACTGCGCCAACTGGACCGCCGACCCATTTACCCGCGGCTCATACGCCTATGATATGGTTCCATCGGCTAATGCGCGAAATGTACTGAGTGAGCCTATAGATAACACTTTGTTTTTCGCCGGCGAATATCTATATGACGGCCCCGCCATGGGAACTGTAGAAGCCGCACTAACCAGCGGACAAGACATAGCCAGACGAATTATCGATTTAAAATAGGGAGCAATAATCTCTAATTCACCATTCACTTACTCACCACTCATAATTCACTTATTAATAAGCTCTTTGCTTCATAAAGCGCATCACATCAGCCTCGGTGCCAACAAATGGCCCCGGCGACATGGTTTTTAAACCAGCCATCGCAGCAGCAAACTCACCAGACTCCTGGATACCGGCGCCTTGTTTTATACGCATAAATAGATAGCCTGCCATATAGGTATCGCCGCAACCGGTGGCATCAACCACCAATTCAGGATGGTAAGCCGGGATACGATGATAGGCGTCGGCTGTAAAGATCATGGAGCCCTGGCTTCCGTTAGTGATCACGGCTTCCTTAACGCCAAGGTCCAACAGAAATTTGGCGCCCTCTTCAACCGTGTCGCAACCTGAAAGGGCGGCCAGTTCGGCAACGTCAGCTTTTACAATGTCAATATATTGAAGCGCATTTTTTTTTTCGGGCCAGTCGGTCAGGTAAACTTTCTGGTTAACCACCTTGCGCAAATAGCCCTGCACATCTAACGCAATACGCCCTTTTTCAGACAGTGTTTTAATGAAATCTGTACTGAAATCGCCGGCCAAAAGCGGACCAAGGTGATAAATGTTTGCATCCAGGTCCACCAGCTGTTCCATCGTAAAAGCATCGGCTATCTGCAAAACATTTTGGGTGCGCTCGTCCTGGTTTTCGCCATAAATATTCTCAAACACTACGGTATGTTCGCTAAACTGAACGCGTACTTCAATATCCTTATCGCATAGATAATCCACATACTCCATTTCAGTTTCGGCCAGAGCCGTCACCAAAACATAATTCACATCCAGCTTATTTACAGCGCACGAGAAATAAAGTGCCGTACCCCCGGGCATGTGCATGGTACCGCGGGTGTTAACAATTTTATCAGAAGTAATATGGCCTACGCAACAAATATCAAACATGGGCGCAAGATACCGATTTTGCATTATCGTATGAATTCAATTTGTAACATATCTGCTGTACAACAAAGCAATCATGCGTTTTTAGTTTAAATTTAACCTACCAATTTATCCCACAACAAATAACAGTATGAAAAGACTTTTACCCATAGCCTTGTGCACACTTGTGCCATCTCTGCTTTTTGCACAGCAATGGCAGCCCAAAAAGGCCGCTTTAATGAGCAAGTTTGCCAAAGACGTAAACCCAAACAGCGTATTACCCGAATACCCGCGCCCGCAGATGGTACGCAGCCAGTGGATGAACCTAAACGGGCTGTGGCAGTACCAACCGGGCACTGAAGGCGAAACCTTACCTGCAGGCAAGCTATCATCAACCATATTGGTGCCGTTCCCGGTTGAATCTGCATTATCAGGTGTGATGGAGCATCACGAGCGCCTGTGGTATAAACGCACTTTCACCGTGCCTAAAACCTGGGCCAGCGAGAGCGTTTTGGTGCACTTCGGTGCGGTTGATTTTGAATCAGAGGTATATGTGAACGGTCAGAGCGTGGGTACGCACAAAGGCGGTTATGACCCTTTTACCTTTGATATTACATCAGCCATAAAAGGCAGCGGGCCACAAGAGATCGCTGTTCGTGTTTTTGACCCTACTGATAACGGCGGTCAGCCACGCGGCAAGCAGTCGCTGTTTCCCCAAGGCATCATGTACCAATCGGTTACTGGTATCTGGCAAACTGTTTGGCTGGAACCTGTGCCTAAAACCAATATCAGCGATATCCGCATCACGCCTGACGTAGATAACAAAGCAGTTAAGCTAATCGTCAGCGCAGAAGGCGCAGCAGCCGGAACCAATGTTACCGTTACTATAAAAGACGGCGGCAAGGTGGTTAAAACTTTCACAGGCAAAGCTAATACTGAGTTGAGCGTGCCGGTACCTAACGCCAAACTTTGGTCGCCCGATCATCCATTTTTGTATGACATGGATATTGCCTTAACTAAAGGTTCCACCAAGCTGGATGCCATATCAAGTTATTTCGGTATGCGTAAAATTTCTGTCGAAGAAGACGGCGGCTACAAAAAGCTTTATCTGAACAACAAGTTCCAGTTTATGGTTGGCCCATTGGATCAGGGCTTCTGGCCGGATGGCGGCTACACCGCCCCAACCGATGCCGCTTTAAAATATGATCTGGAAGAAACCAAAAAGTTTGGCTTTAACATGGTACGCAAGCACATTAAGGTTGAGCCTTACCGCTGGTATTACTGGTGTGATAAACTGGGCCTGATGGTTTGGCAGGACATGCCGTCGCCAAACTCATATGCACCCCGTGGCTTTAAATTGCCTGAGGTGGATACTAATGAGTTTCGTAAAGAACTGGCGGCAATTGTGAAGACACACCTTAACCCGCCATGTATCATTACGTGGGTTACGTTTAATGAGTCGCAGGCTCAACGCACGCAGAATACGCCTTCGCTGGTTAAAATGGTGAAAGAGATCGACCCATCGCGCCTGGTAAACCAGGCCAGCGGCGGCAGCTGGTTTAATGCCGGCGATTACCTGGATGTGCACAGTTATCCCGACCCTGACGCTTTACCAACCAAAACCCAGGTTGTTGCTAATGGAGAATATGGCGGCATCGGCTTTATTATCCCGGGCCATACATGGTCGCAGCGCAAAACTTATATCATGATTGATAAGTTGAAGGATTATACCGATCTGTACCATTCTTACTCGCGCGACCTGGCTTACCTGAAAACCAACAAAGGCCTGAGCGCAGCGGTATATACCGAAACTACCGACGTCGAATCTGAGCTAAACGGCCTGTTAACTTACGACCGTGAAGTGGTAAAATCGCCGGAAAACATTATCAAAGCATCTAATGATCTGGCCATACACGGCAGCGTGAACTTAACTCCTGTGCTGCCAACCTCCCAAACCGAGGGCCGCACCTGGAAGTATACTTTCGAAAAGCCCGATACCACATGGTTAACCACCAAGTTTAACGATAGTGGATGGCAATCAGGCCCGGGCGGCTTTGCCGGACGTGTGCCACAAAACAATCGCCCTAATCCGGCGGCTCAGACCATCCGTTCTCAATGGACCGGCAATGATATCTGGATGCGTCAGGAGTTTACAGCAGGCAGCGTTGCTGACGTACAAAAACTGGTATTGCTGATTCGCCACCAGGATGATTGCGATGTGTATATCAATGGTGCTAAAGCCGCCACCATAGCCGGCCACTCACGTAATTACACCATCGAAGATTTGAACGATGCCGGTAAAAAAGCGTTTATCCCTAATGGTAAAAATGTGATTGCTTTACACTGCCATGCCGGTGGCATGAACCATTATATCGATGCAGGGTTGTCGATTATTGATATTAAGCAATAGCCCCTAAATCCTCCCCGTAGGGAGACTTTAAATAAAACGGTTCCTCCACCAATTGGTGGAGGAACCGTTTTATTATGCAGAATGTATTACATTGTCCGGAGCTTGTCAATTTCGGACAACATAGTTAAATAATTAACGAAGGCTCTTTAGATCATTACCCTGTTCTCTGGTTATCACTGATCCACGTGTGAATGTGTATCAGTTTGGATCAGTTGGATCAGCTTAAAAAATTAAGCAATTAAAAATCAACTATTTAATAAAACAGTTTTCAAAAAGCGGATCACTTTGGATCACCATTTTCTGACTTTTAAGTATTTTTTTGGATCACTTTTACTATGACTCGTCCTAAAAAAAGTTTACACTTTTAATGGTTGATACTGGTATGAATTTACACTTTAATATTTAGTACTGAAATAGGTTTACAGCTAATACATTGCCATGGCCACCTCCTTTTCATT
>Ga0157371_10000473_pt1 | contig 49185 bp, 37 predicted proteins | sample C45metaG_FD_113462 | JGI IMG/M metagenome (GOLD analysis project Ga0157371, IMG submission 113462) | Corn rhizosphere microbial communities from Kellogg Biological Station, Michigan, USA - C4-5 metaG | ecosystem: Host-associated > Plants > Roots > Rhizosphere > Soil | place: USA: Michigan... | reverse complement strand
GGACTGCGCGGCTTTCCCGATGTCATGGGCGGCATCGAAAGCCACTGCGAAGAATTGCTGCCCCGCATTGCGGCACTCGCGCCCGACCAGCCGATCGTCGTGCTCGGCCGCGCGCCCTATTTGTCGGAGCGGCGGCGAACATGGCGCAGTGTCGAGATCGTCGGGCTGCGCTGCCCGCAATCGAAGCATTTCGAGACGATTCTTTCGACATTGTTCGCGATCGTCGCCGCCAAGCGGCGCGGCGCGGACGTGCTCCACATCCACGCGATCGGCCCCGCGATCCTGGCGCCACTTGCGCGGGTGCTGGGCCTGCGCGTGGTCGTGACTCATCACGGCACCGACTATGATCGCGCCAAATGGGGCCGCTTCGCCAAGGCCGTGTTGCGGCTGGGCGAGCGTGCGGCGCTCGGTTGGGCGGACCGGATCGTCGCGATCTCGCCGTCGCTTGCCGAGCAATTGCGGCTGGCCTTTCCGCGAAAGGCCGACGCGATTCATTACATTCCCAACGGCGCGCCCGAATTGTTCGCCGGCGGCGATGCGAACGCGATAGTCTCCGCGCTCGGGATCGGCGAGGCCCCTTTCCTCCTCGCGGTCGGGCGGTTGGTGCCGGAAAAGGGGCTTCACGATCTGATCGCCGCGCATCGCGCGGCGCACACGGGGTACAAACTGGTGATCGTCGGCGGCGCGGATCACGACAGCCCCTATGCGCGCGACCTGGTCGCGGAAGCGGGGCCGGATGTGATTTTCGCGGGCGTGCAATCGCGCACTGTGCTGGCGACTCTCTACCGCCGGGCGGCGATGTTCGTGATGCCGTCCTATCATGAGGGGCTGCCGATCGCCGCGCTCGAGGCGGCGGGCGAGGGCGCGGCGATGGTGCTGAGCGACATTCCGGCCAATCGCGACATCGGTTTGCCCGCGGCGAACTATTTTCCGGTCGGGAACGTAGATCGTCTAGCGGCCATGCTGGCGGCTGATCCAGATTCGCTCCGCGCTGACGCAAGCGCGGTGCGCACGCGCTTCTCCTGGGACAAGGCCGCGGTCGAGACGCTCGGCCTGTATCGTGCGCTTCAGCCCGGACGGTCGCGCACGATCCGGCCAAGTGCCGCCTGAAATGCGCGCGCATCGCGCGGGTCGGGCTTCCCCGAAACATGGAGCGCCGCCCCCTCGACAGTGATCTTGCCGGTCAGCGGCCGCCATGCCCCCGCGGCCCAGGTCCAGCTGCGGAACCGCCACACGCCGGCGCCTTCCCGCGCGATATGGAAAGGCGGGCGCGACGGATCGGACGGCGCTATCGCACCGAGCGACCCCGCCGGCACCGCCACGAGCGCACCGCCCAACAGACTGCGTCTCGAGAAGTCCATCGCGCGTCTCCTTTTCATGCTTAGCGGTCCGCTAATAATGCCTGTTGAGCCTTTGGGCACGCCCGTCATGGCAGATAGAGCCTAGCAAGCGGCGGACTGACGCGGCCGGGGGGCCAACCATCCGCAATTTCGTAAAATCTGGACAGGGTGACGCGGTGAGCGGCGCCCGCGATGCGGTGGGTCTATGGGTACGCGTTATATTTCGCCGGCCGGGGCGGGGGACAAATCCGGGTCGAGTGTGGAGAACGCCGCGCCGATCGGGGCGCTCGATGCGCAGATCGTCAAGGCCGGCGCGGGCGGAGAAGTGTTGCTGATCGCCGACGCGGGCACTTACAATGTCGCAGGAACCATCGGGGTTTCGCATGGCGGCGCGGACGGCCTGCCGGTCACGATCCGCGGCATCGACCATCTTGGCAACACCATGGCGGCGCAGTTCAGCGGGACTCGTCCCATCGACTGGCAGGCCGGCGATGCGGCGGGGAACGAGCTGTTCAAGATGGGCAGCGGCGCGAACCACCTGACGTTCCAGGATATCGACGTCAGCAATGTCGGCACCGCCTTCCGCGCCAGCGCGGACATTGCCGACATCACGGTGCAGCATGTCGATGTCCACAACGCCCGGCGCTTTTTCGAGGATCTGGCGAGCAGCGGCACCGCGTCGGTCAGCGGCCTCACCATCCGCGATGTCGACGTCACCGGCTTCTCGCGCGAGGCGATCCGGCTGCAATATGACACGCACGGGGTCCTGATCGAGAATGTCCGCGGCGACATGGCGGGCCAGGTCGGCGACGATCTGCCCGAGGGTATCCATCTCGACGGCACGGTCCACGATGTCGTGGTCCGTGACACGACAATGGCCAATGTCCAAAGCGTCGGTAGCGGCAGCACCTATCTGAACGGCGACGGCTTCGCGACCGAACGCGGCGTCTATAGCGTGCGGTTCGAAAATACCCTCGCCACGGGCAATAGCGACGGCGGCTATGACCTGAAATCCACCGATACCGTGCTGGTCGGCGCGGTCGCGTCGGAGAATGCGCGCAACTATCGGCTCTGGGGCGACATCACGATGTCGGGCTCGGTTGGGCTGAATCCGGTGTGGCGCGGCGGATCGTCCGAGCAGAACCAGGTGTGGATCGCGGCCGGCGCGCATGTCACGATCGTTGACGGCACTTTCACCGATGCCGGATCGCGGACCAAGGTCTTCTCGTCCGAGGGCACGCTGCTGCTCGACGGGGTGCATGTCGTCCATGCGGCGGACTCGATCCTGATGACCTCCGATACATTGCTCTCGCTTGAGGGCCTGCCGACGCTCACGGAAAGCGTCGTCGCATCGGACGGCAGCAGTTCGGCGGGATGGTCGATCGGCGATCCGGCAGTTACGGCGTCGATCGGCTCTGCGATCTACAGCGTATCCACAGATCATTTCGTCGGGACGGCCGGTAACGACCATTATTTCATCGATTCAGCGACGGATACGATCGCCGAGTCGGCGTCGGCTGGCATCGATCACGTCGCGACGACGCTCGATAAATACACGCTCGGCGCCAATCTGGAGAATTTGACCCATATCGGCCTCGGCGATTTCGCCGGCACCGGCAATGCACTCGCCAACATCATCACCGGCGGGGTCGGCCACGACACGCTGCTGGGGCTCGATGGTAACGACACATTGAATGGTGGTGGCGGTGACGATTCGCTCCAGGGCGGCAACGGCGCCGACGCGCTGAATGGCGGCGATGGCAATGACATGCTGCTTGGCGGGTGGCAGGGCGATACGCTCGATGGCGGCACTGGCGACGATCGGCTGATCGGCGACATCACTTGGCTGAGCACGACCGGCGCGCGCGATACACTTCGCGGCGGCGACGGCAACGATGTGCTGTTCGGCGACGCGGAGACGATGAGCGGCACCGCGCATGGCGGGGTCGACACTCTGTCGGGCGGCAACGGCAACGACGTGCTCTACGGAGATGCCATGACGATGACCGGCACCTCGGTCGGCGCTGGCGACACGCTATACGGCAATGACGGCGACGACATATTGTACGGCGACGGCGCGATCATGGCGGTCGGCGTGGTCGGCGGAGACGACCGGATCGACGGCGGCGCGGGCAATGACGTCCTCATCGGCGGCGGCGGCCACGACACTCTGATCGGGGGAGCCGGTGCCGATCATTTCGTCTTCGCGCCCGGATCGGGGAAGGACGACATTCTCGATTTCTCGTCCGCGCAGGGCGACCGGATCGATCTGTCGGGATTCGGTGCTGCGGCTGGAAGCTTCACGACCACGCTCACGGCCGACGGACTCTCGATTCATGTCGGCGACAGCACGATCGTCCTGCACGGCGTGTCCGTGCTCCATCCCTACGATCTCATCCTCCTGTAGCGACGGGCCGCCCGCTCCCAGCGACGGACAACCCCCGGAATGGTGCATTGCAGCAGACGCGCATGCTATGCTCGCAGCCGTAACCGGTGGTAGCGCCGAACGTGAGGATAAATGGCCGAAAAGGCGACGATCCTGTTCGTCATCAATTCGCTCGCCGGCGGCGGGGCGGAACGTGTGCTCACGACGATCCTTGGCGCGTCGGCGCCGTGGCGGGATCGCTATGACCTGCATCTCGCGCTGCTCGACGACGAGCCGCGCGCTTATGCTGTACCGGAGTGGATCACCGTTACCCAGCTCGACGCGCGGCACCGGTTGGGCGCGAGCATCGCCCAGCTGCGTCGGCTGGTCGGCCGGCTGAATCCCGACATTGCGCTCGCCTTCCTGACCCGCGCCAATGTGGCCACCGCTATCGCGATGGCCGGGCGCGGACGGCCGTGGCTGATCAGCGAGCGGGTCAATACCAGCGCGCATCTGGGCAGCGGCGCGGGCGCGATCGCGGCGCGTTCGATGGTGCGCTTCACCTACCCACGCGCGCGCCACGTCATCGCGGTATCGGATGGTGTGGTCGACGATCTGGTGCAAAATTTCGGGGTCGCTCGCGACCGCGTCAGCGCGATCGCCAACCCGGTCGACCATGACGCGATCGCGGCTCAGGCCGCCGCGCCCAGTCCGTTGGCGATCGACGGCGATTATGTGGTGGCGGCCGGCAGGCTCGTCCCCAATAAGAATTTCGCGCTGCTCGTCGATGCGTTCGCCGCGTCAGGCCTGCCGCATCGGCTCGTCATCATGGGCGAGGGACCCGAGCGTGCATCGCTGGAAGCGCAGATCGCGGCAAGGGGCCTGTCGGACCGCGTGTTGTTGCCTGGCTTCGTCGCCAACCCGTTCGCCGTTCTGGGGCGTGCGCGGCTGTTCGCGATGCCCTCCAATGCCGAGGGCTTTCCCAACGGCCTGGTCGAGGCGATGGCCTGCGGATTGCCGGTGGTCGCCACCAATTGCGCATCGGGACCATCGGAGATCCTTGCCGATTTGCCGCGCGAATCGATAGTCGATGCGCGCCAGGTTCCGGCTGGCGCGCTGGTGCCGCCGAACGACATTGCCGCCTTCGCATCGGCTTTGCGCGAAATCGCGAGCGAACCGCGCCGTACCGCGGCGGCCGATGCCGCCCGTCAACGCTCGCTCGATTATGGCGTCGCCGAGGCGACCGAACGTTATTGGCGTCGTATCGACGCCGCTCTGCCACCCCCTCGAACCAGCGGCTCGCCCGCGTCTCCCTATCCCCTGTCCTCAGGAATCGCGCGATGAAGCTTCTGCTCGCTCTAGCCCTTCTGTTTCTCTCTGCCTGTGTCGGGCAGACACCGGTCGCCGGCGGCGGTCCCCCGCCCGCCGCCGACGCGATGAAGCTGGCAGCCGGCGACAAGGTGAAGGTGACGACCTATGGCGAGCCGACGCTGACCGGCGAGTTTCAGGTGACTCCCGCCGGCACGCTCGCCTTCCCGCTGATCGGCGACGTGCAGGCCGCGGGGCTCGAGCCCGCCGCGCTGGCGGGCGCGCTCGAGGCCAAGCTTGGCGCGGGCTATCTGCTCAATCCCAAGGTGGCGGTCGAAGTGCTGACTTTCCGCCCCATCTACGTTCTGGGCGAGGTGCAGAAGCCCGGCGAATATCCCTATACGCCGGGCCTCACGATCCGCGGGGCGGTCGCGAAGGCGGACGGCTTCACCTATCGTGCCAACCAGAAAAAGGTGTTCGTCAAGCGCGCGGGCGAGGCGGGCGAAACCGAATATCCGCTGACTGCCGACTTCGCGATCATGCCCGGCGACACGGTGCGCTTCTCCGAGCGGTATTTCTGATGGAGGAAACGGGCGAGCCGCATCTGCGCGGTTGTGCAGTCAGCTTCACGAAGCTCAAGGCGCTGCTTGCCGCCGACCTCTACCGCTATGCCGGTCGGGTCGATCTGAAGAGCTTCCTGCGGCATTATGCCTTCACGCCGGGATATAAATATACCGTGCTGATGCGCACCTGCGGATGGCTGAAGCGCAAGCCGGCCAAAGCATTCGGCCTCTATCCGCTGGCCAAGCTGATGCTCCTGCGCGCGCGCTACAAATATGGTTTCGCGATTCCCGAATATACCGAGATCGGGCCGGGCCTGTTCCTCAACCGCTTCGGCGGCTTCTACATCCATGGCGATGCGGTGCTGGGGAGCAACGTCAACCTGACCCACGGAGTCGTGCTCGGCTATATGAACCGCGGCGCGCGCAAGGGGGCGCCCGTGATCGGCGACCGCAGCTTCCTGGGATCCGGCGCGAAGATCATCGGCGGCATCAATGTCGGCGAAGAGGCAGCTATCGGCGTCAATGCCGTCGTCACCAAGGACGTGCCCGACCGCGGCGTGGTCGTCGGGATTCCGGCCAAGCTCATTTCCGACCAGGGATCGGAAGGCTATATCAACCGCATGGCGCCCGAGGCGCTGTTGGCGGCCTGCGCCGATGCCTATCCCGGGCAGCGGCGGGTAAAGGCGCCGCCGGCCGTCGGCGGTGCCCTACAAACCTGACAGCGTCACGCCGAAGGAGATGCGCGTCTTCTCGAAATTGCGGCCGAGCAAGAGACCGGAACTGGACTGACTGCGGCGCAATAGGTCCGCGCGCAGGGCTACGCGGGGGCTGAGCCGGTACGTTCCCGACGCGCGATAGGTCCAGCGGTCGTCGTTGCGGTCGATATTGTTGAAGTCGCGCGCTTCCTTTTCGACGCTCGCACTCAGGATCAGATTGCGCAGCAGTTCATAGTCGGCGCGGAGCGACATGGTGGTCGAAAGATAGCCCGCGGCCCCCAGGATTCCGGTCTCGTTGACGCGGCGATCGACCGTCGCCGTGAGGGTGACGAGCGGCGTCAGAAAATATTCGACATCGCCCCGCACCAGCACGCCGCTGATATCCTTGAAGAACGGATCGCGATAATTCTGCTCGAGATAACCGACGCGGAGCGACCCGCGTATCTTGGCGCCGAGTTCGAAGCTCGACCCCAACGCGGCTTCGTAACCCTGAGAGTCCCGCGCCGGAACCGGTCCGATCCGCGTTCGGTAATCGCGCACGTTGTAGGACCCCACGCCGAACAGCGAGATGCTCGGGCTGAGCGCATATTCGACGATTCCGGTGCCCGTCACCGTCGTGCGGTCGCGAAAATCCTGATCGACGACGGAGCCAAGCGCATCGCGACCGTCCTGATAGTTGCGGTTTTCGACGTCCAGCACCCCGCGCACGCGCAATCGGTTGAAGACCTGCGTCACCGTGCCGCTCGCTTCGCTGATCGTGAAGCGGAGCGGGCGTTGCGCGAGCACCGGAGAATCCGGCTCCGTACGCTCCTGTGCGAATCGGCCGTAGAGTCCGGTCAGATCGACCGTGGTCTCGTTGCTGATGACATAATGGGCACTGCCGTCGAGGCGGTAGTTGGTCTGGTTTTCGCTGATCCGCGATGCGTAGCGCGTCAGATCGACCTCGCCGTTCAGCTGCAGCCTCAGATTGGGCGACGGGCGGACGATCTTCAGCCGCGGGACGATATGGAGATAGGCATCGCCGATGCGCGGCGCGTTCACCGCGTATAGATTGTCGTCATAGCCGGTGCCGATCGCGATCGACGGCGTGAGTTCGAGCACGCCGACATGGACCGGGACGGGATCGTATTCGGGATGCTCGCGCTCCATCACGCTGACGTTGCGGTCGCGGCCGAACGCGCTCGACGGCGGAGCCTGGCCGACGCTGTCGGTCGCATCCGATACCTGCGCGAAAGCGGTACCGGTAATCGCGGCATTGATCAGGCCGGCCAGCAGGATCACCCGGCGCGTCATCGGCGGCCCAGCGTCACGAGAATGGGCAAATGGTCGGAGCCGGTCGCCGCCAGGCGATCGGCGCGCACCAGCCCCCAGTTCGGGCCGGCATAAAGCTGGTCGATCGGCAGGAAGGGCAGGGTCCGCGGCCAGCTCCAGATCGCGCGGGTCATCCGCGTCAACGGTGCGAACGCCGCATCTTGTTGACGCATCCCCGCACTCCACGGCGTCAGGTTCATATCGCCTCCGATGATCAGGCCGCTGCGATCGATGCGCGCCAAGGCGGCGGCCAGCGCGGCGCGCGCCGCTGCCTGCCGGGCGGCGGGAATCGGCCGCGGATAATGGAGCGTCGCGACCGTCACCGGTGCGCCTCCGGGCACGGCGATCTCGGCCCAGAGCAACGGTGGTCCGAACTTCTGTCCGCGCGCATCTTTCAGGAAATAGCCCGAAGCACGGATCGGCCAGCGCGAAAGGATCGTCAGGCCGCATCCGCCGCCGGGGCATGCCGTGCGATAGGGAAAGCGACCAGCGGTCGCCGTGACCAACGCGTCGCGCGCGCGCGACGTCTCCTGCAACAGCACGATGTCGGCGTCCGCCCCCGCGATCGCCGCACCGGTCGTGGCCGGACTCGCATTGTCGACCCAGACATTATGGGTCAGGACGCGCAACTCGCGTGCTCCCTTGGGCGCGGCCGGGATCGTCCGGGCGATTTCCGGCGTCGCCGCCATCGCCATCGGTACGATGCCGATCGCCGCGAGCGGCAAGGTCCAGCGAACGCGTCGCCGCGAGATCAGCAGCCCGATGGCGAGCGCGACGGCGAAAAGCGGCAGGAACGACGCGAGCACGTCCAGGCTCGGAAGCCATGCACCGAGGATGGCGAGCCACGCCGCGACTGCCGCGCCGGCGATCATCAGCCGACCGATATTGGCAAGGATCGTCAAGCGTGCGCGCTCCACCGGGCGCGCAGCCCGTATCCGCGTTGCCGGAGTGCCGCCGGGATCGCGCGGGCAGCGAGCACCAGCGCGGCGGTCGTCCAACCTTCGGGCAGATAGACGTCTCGCGCGCGGATCGCGGTCCGGCCGGGATGCTTCATCGCATAGCGCGCGTAATGCGCGATCTCCTGGTTCGCCAGCCGACGCAGCAGCGCTGCTTCGCGCGGGGTAGCGGCCGGGATCATGCGGCGCACGGTCTTCACGATGAGCGGCAGGTCGAGCGTGGTGGTCGACTTGCTGACCTTGTTCTCGGAGTCGCGATGAAAGTCGGCGCTGATCACGGGGGAATAGCGCAACCGGCCCTTGCGGAGGACGCGCAACCACAGGTCCTTGTCGCCACCGCGCACCGCCTTGCCATGAGGGAATCCGCCTGCGGCCAGGATTGCGGTCCGGCGAATCGCGATCGCGCCGGTCCACATCGGGCATTCGCGCACCGCCAGCCAGCTTTCGAGGAAGCCGGCGAAATCGAGCGTAACGGGGCTTTCGAGCCGGGCCGCGATGCGCTGCGGCTGGCGATGATCCGCGAACACATGGTCGAACCGCGTCGCAACCGCGTCGACACTGGGGTCCTCGGCGATAGTCTGCGCCAACAGCGCCAGATGGTCGTGCGCCCACAGATCGTCGGCATCGAGAAAGGCGATCCATTCGCCCCGCGCGGCCTCGATCCCGACATTGCGCCCGGCATAGCCGCCCGGCCCCGGTGTCGCGAGGTCGAGCAGACGGATGTGCGGATCGTCGATCGCGGCGACGATCTCGCGGCTACCGTCGACCGAACGGTTGTCGACCACGATGATTTCATGGGCCGCGTGGGATTGCGCGCGAATACTGTCGATCGCGTCGCGGACATGCGCGGCCTTGTTGTACAGCGGCATGACCACCGAGAAGCGAACGTCTCCCATCAGTCGCGCGCCGCCTCGCGTCCGCCCGCCAGCCGCAGGAATTCGCGCGTCGCGACTCCCGCCAGCTCGAGCGTCAGCTTCATCACCGCCAGCCGTCGACCGAGCGGCAGGTCTCGCGAGATTGCCGCGCGTCGCAATCGGCGCACCGTGTCGACCGCAGTAACGCCCAGCACGCGCGCCAGTCGAGGCGTAGCGCTGGTCCGATCCCAGCGGCCGCCACTGAGCCGTCGGCGCTTGCGCACCAATTCGCTGCGGTCGGCGCGAACCGGGTGACGCACGACCATGTCGGGGACATAGATCAGCGGGTGGCCGGCGGCGCGAATCCGCAGCGCCATCTGGCGATCGCCGCCCGATTTCAAAGTTGCGTCGAACCCGCCCAGCGCCTGCAACACGTCCGTGCGACTGATCCAGTTGGCGGTGGCGCAATTCCCTCGCGCCGCATGCGCCTGCGGAAAGCTGAACAGCCTTTCATAGTCTGCATAGACCCGCGCGCCCGGCACGCCCTCTTCGAACAGTTCGATCTTGCCCGCGAGGACGCCGAACCCGGGATTGGTCTCGGCCGCGGCCAAGGCTCTGGCGAGCCAATCGGCATCGGGAACGCAATCGGCATCGGTAAACGCGATGATCGGCGCCGTGGCCTGGGTAATCGCTTTATTGCGCGCGGCATAAGATCCCGGCCTGGGCTCGGCGAGCAGGGTCACGCCGGAATAACCCCGGACGATCTCCGCGGTGCGATCGGTCGATCCGTTGTCGACCACGATGATCTCGTAACGCGCCGGATCGACCTTCTGGCGCCCAAGCGCGTCGAGGCAGCGTGCGATCACCGCTTCGCCGTTCCACACCGGCACGATGACGCTCAGCGCGACACGCGTCACGACTCGTCTCCTCGTCTGACGTCAAGCATTGGCCCTGCCTCCCTCCGTGCGCGGTCAGCGTCAATGTCCTGCTGCACCTGCGAAGGCGAAATGCCCCTTTATGCCGACGACGCGAGAAGCCTGGATTCCAGACTCTTGACCCGTCGCTCATGCCGCCCGGGTCGTCGCAGGGTCATCTTGCGCTGCACTGCAAAATAATCTCTGCATAGCGCGTGGTGTCGGACCCAGACCATGTTGCGCGAGGGACGCCCTCCGGCACGCCCCCGCGGACCGAGCTGTTCGTCGTGTCGCTGGCCGATGCCGGCGACCGTCGCGCGGCATTCTCCGATCGCGCGCGCGATACCGCGCTGTCCTGGCGGTTCTTCGATGCCTGCACCCGGCGCCCCGACAGCCTTGCCATCGACGAGGCAGCGATCCGGCGCCACAAGGGGCGCGCCCTGACCCGCGGCGAGATCGGCTGCTACGCCAGCCATTTCTCGATCTGGGAAGAGATGGTCGCGCGCGACATCGCGCAGGCCATCGTCCTGGAGGACGATACGATAGTCGACTGGGCCTATATGGAGCGCCTTGCGGAGACGGACCTCGCCGCCCGCGGTTTCGATTACCTACGGCTTTACGCAAAGCGACCGACCTTTCAGCGGATCGTCGCGACCGATTTCCTTCAGCATTCGCGTGCCGTGGTCGAGATGATCGGGCCGGCCTATGGCACGCAGGGCTATGCCATCACGCTAGCCGGGGCGCGCGCGTTCATCGACGAGTGCCGCATCATCCGTCGGCCGATCGATGACGCGATGGATCGATCCTGGGCGCACGGGGTTCGCAACCTCGCGCTGTTTCCTGCGCCGATCCTCGAAGCGACCGTGCCGTCCGCGATCGGCTCGGCGCGGTTTGCGGGCAAGAACGATCCATCGTTCCACACGGTGCGCCAGCGCGCCTGGCGTCAATTGGAGCGCACACGCATGCGGATGATGAAGGTGAGGCGGTTCCTTGGATATTGATCAGGCCCGTTTCGACACCGAGCTGCGCAAACGGAGCAAGAGCTCGATCGGCTGGACGCTGGTGCGGTTCCTGTCCGATCAGGTGCTGTCGTTCATCGTGTTCGTATTGCTCGCGCGATTGTTGTCGCGCGCAGAGATCGGCGCGTTCGCGGTCATCGCGGTCACGTCCGAGGCATTCCGCATCATATCGACCGCCGGCCTGCTTCAGACGGTCGCGCGGCGCCGCGAGCTGACTCCCGCGTTCCTCGACACGATCTATCGCTCGCAACAGGCTTTCTCCCTGTTGTCGTGCGGGAGCATCATCCTGCTTTCGCGCCCGATCGCCGAGTTGATGGGTGCGCCCGGTATCGCGCTGCCGCTCGCGGTGCAGAGCCTGGTCCTCCCTCTCTCCTCGCTCGGCGTGACCCACATGGCGCTGCGCCTGCGCGAGTTCGGGCATCGCACGACCGCGCTGCGGTCGGTGGTCGGCGGCATGATCGGCGGCGGGGCTGCGGTGCTTGCCGCCTTTTACGGGCTTGGGCTGTGGGCGCTGGTGATCCAGCGCCTGGTGACCGAAGCGGTCGGCGTTGTCCTCTCACGCCAGTCATATGACTGGACTCCGGGATGGCGGTTCGAATGGCCGATCCTGCGCGGCAATTTAATGCTCAATGCCAGCCTGATCTATGTTCAGCTAATCTTCCTGGCGACGGTCCGCGTCCAGGAGATGGCGCTCGGCGCGGGGATCGGCCTTGCCGCGGTCGGTGTCTACCGGACGGCATGGCGCACCGTGGAGTTGATCGCCCGCGGCGCGATCCAGCCCTTCACCACGGTCGCGACGCAAACGCTGGCGCGAGTGAAGGACGACACCGTCCAACTGGCCCGCGCCTATCGCTGGATGATCGGGCGGGCCGCGGCGATTTCCTTTCCCGCCCTTGTCGGCTTCGGTGCGCTCGCGCCGATCGCGGTGCCGTTCGTGTTCGGCGCGAAATGGGCTGAGGCGGGCGCCCTGGCACAGATTTTCGCCTTCATGGCGCTGCCCTTCACGCTCAACTTCTTCGCCTCGCCATCGCTGTCCGCGCTTGGCGCCGGGCGGAGCCTGATCATGCTGTCCACGGCGCAACTCGTGCTCGGCGTCATCCTGACCCTGGCGTCGCTGCCTTACGGTTTGTTCGCGGTGGCTATTTCCTACGTGGCGCGCGCCTATCTCACGCTGCCGTTTCAGATCTGGCTGCTGCACCGCATATCGGGGATCGGGCCTGGAACGACGCTCGCGGCAGTGCGGGCGCCGCTTGCTGCCTCGACCATCATGGGAGTCGCGCTGTTCTCCGGGCTACGCGCCTTGGAGGCTGCGAGCATCAGCAAATTCATGACCCTCGCGGTGCTCGTGCCGCTCGGCGTCGCGCTTTATGCCGCGGTCCTTCTCGCGGTCGGACCCGAATGGCGCACGATGATCCTTGGTCGTGCTTATCGCTTGAGAAAGGCCCGGATTTGACCCCTGCCAGTGCCGACCAGGTCGTTGCCACCCTCGCCGGTCGCTTTGCGTCGACGCTCAATCGCGTCCTGCCCCCCGGCCGGCTCGCGCTGGTCGATTTTCCCGATCACAGCAATGTCGGGGATTCGGCGATCTGGCTGGGCGAGATCGCCTATCTGCGTCGTGCCGGCCGGATGCCCGTTTATGTCTCCGCGCTGGGCGACCATGACGACGCTGCGACGGCGGCAGCGATCGGCGACGGTACGATCCTGATCCATGGCGGCGGCAATTTCGGAACGCTCTGGCCGAAGCACGAGGCGTTTCGGTTGCGGATGCTGCGGCACCATCGCGACCGCGCGATCGTGCAGATGCCGCAATCGATCCATTACGACGTACCCGAGCGCGCCGACGAGATGGCCGCGGCGATCCGTGACCATGGCCGCTTCACATTGCTCGTCCGCGACGCGAAGTCGCTGGCCTTTGCGCGGGAGCGTTTCGATTGCCCGGTCGAGCTATGCCCTGATGCCGCGCTGATGCTCGGCCGGTTGCCCCGGCCCGCACCCGCCGTGGCGTCGGTATTCGCGCTGCTGCGCACCGACCATGAACGCGCCAACGGTAAAGATGCCGAACCGCCGGCGGGCGTGATCGCCGACGACTGGCTCGAGGAGGATAAGGGGGCGAGGGACCGGATTCGGGCGACGCTGAAACTCCGCCGGCTGCTCGTCCGCGACCCGCAGGCGCGACGGCTGTTACGCCAGCGCGTGCTCGCCGAATGGCGAGTCAAACGCGGGCTGGCGATGCTGGCCCAGGGTGAAATGGTCGTTACCGACCGCCTGCATGCCCACATCCTCTCGCTGCTGCTCGATATCCCGCACGTGCTGCTCGACAATAGCTACGGCAAGGTCGCCGGGTTCGCCGATCAATGGACAGCCGATTATGCCGGCCTGTCTCGCGCGACGTCGCGCGAGTCCGCGATCGACTTGGCGCTCGCTGCGACCACCCAGAAGGAAATGCGCCATGTCGCTTCGTAACCGCATCGTCCGCCGCTGGATGCTGTTCCGCCTCAGCCCGGTCGCCAAACGCATGCGGCGCGAAGGGCTGACCTATCTGCGCCCGGTCAAGCTCGTCCGGATCGAGGCGGCGTTGCGCCGGCTCGGGCAGCGCCGCGTCGCGGGCGACTATCTCGAATTCGGCGTGGCGCTGGGCGGAACTGCCGCGTTGATCGCTCAGGCCGCGCGGCGCGCCGAAGCGCGCTTTACCGGTCTGGACGTCTTCGCCACCATTCCGCCGCCCACCTCCGAGCATGACGACGCCAAATCGCGCGAACGCTACGCCGTGATCGCCGCCGGCGAGGCGACCGGGATCGGCGGCGACGTCTATTACGGCTATCGCGACGATCTGCTCGATCATGTCGGCCAGGTTCTCGCCAGCGTCGATGCACCGGTCGATGGTCGCCAGGTCCGGCTGGCAAAGGGCCTGTTCGAGGAGACGTGGCCAACGCTCGACGTCGAGCGTGTCGCCTTCGCGCATATCGACTGCGATTGGCACGATCCGGTGCTCTATTGCCTCAACGCTGTCGCGCCGAAATTGTCGGAGCAGGGTGTGATCGTCATCGACGATTATCACGATTATCCTGGCTGCCGCACCGCCGTGGACACCTTTCTCGAGCAGAACCCTGGCTTCAGGATGGTGCCGGGCGCCAATCCGTTGATCGAACGGCGATAGCCTCTCGCCGCGGTGAGGCGAGGGCGCGTGCCCGGTACATCGTATAGCCGCACAGGAAGCCGTAAAGGCCGAGACCCTCGACCTGCCAGAACGGCATCGTCGCCATATTGAGCAGCAGGAACGAAGCGTGCGCCGCGATCAGCATCAGGCGCTCACCTTTTGCATTTATCGCCACCCACAGCATCGTCAGCCACAGCGACAACATGCCGAGAACGCCGACCAGGCCGAGCTCGTACACCGTTCCGACCAGGGTGTTGTGCGGATAGACCTTGAACAATCCTTCCCAGCTTTCCGGCCCGAACCCGAACAGATGCTGGACCGGACCGCCTTCCTTCCAGGCGTAGATATAGCTGCTCCAGATATAGGCGCGTGCCGACAACACCTGTTTGTCGGCCCAGGTAAACTCTCTCGGGGGCTTGATCAGCGCGCCAGGATTGGCAGCGATAGTCGCGATGTCGGCGAACTTGTCGGCATAAAAGACCACTGCGACCCCGACCAGGAGCACGGCGAGCGCGGCGCCGACTCCCGCCATGAAGGGACGCTGGTCGCGCCGCACGCTGGTGGTGACGCCGATCCACAATGTCGCCACCGCAAGCGGTCCCATCGCGACGATAGCGGTGCGATATCCCGCGAGTTGGATGCCGACGAGCATCGCCAACAGGAAGATCATGCGGGGAAGGGGATGCGCCGTCCGCGCGAAGCACCCGACGACGAACCCCGCCACCAGCGCGACCGAAAAGGCCGCCTCATGGTTGTAGCCGCCGATCCATACCAGGCCGCCGTCAAGTTCGGACCCTTTGGGCAAATGGAGCACGACCGACAGAAATTGGAACACGGTCAGCGGCAGAAAAGCGACCATCAGCCAGCCGATGAAATGCCCCTCGGGATCGCGCCGATGCGCCTGGAGCACCGCCAGCGCGATGACGGCGAAATAGAGATATTTGACGACGGCGTTGATCGCGCCGCTCGGATCATGATTGAGGATCGCGCTGACCAGCACGATCGCCATCATCAGATAAACCGGCACCAGCCAGCGAATCGCCAGATTGGCGAAGCGGACCACGAACAGCAGCCCGATGCCGGTGGTCGCGATCGACACGACCGCATTGCCGGAAAGACCCGCGGCGATGGGGCGAAACATCCAGAGATGATAGGCGCCGGCGATATAGCGCAGCCACAGCGCAACCAGCACGAAACGCGCCGCCGTGCTGCCCGATCGCACATAAGCGATGGCGAGCGGCACGAGCAGGAGCATCGTGACGGGAACGAGGATCTGCAGCCCGAAGGAGGGGCCGAAACTGGTGGCTTCGTTCACGTCGCGGCTCGTTCAGGCGGTGTGATAGCTTTCAACGTCCTTGTAGTAATAGCCGGCATCGCCGAATCCGGCCCGCGCCTGCTCGACCACATTGACCTGAGTCAGCGCGACGCCGATCACGTTCGCGTCGACATCGGCGAGCCGGTCGAGAGCGATTTCCGCGGCCTTCGCGGCCGTTTTCCGCCAACGCAGCAAGAACACGACGCCATCGGCCAGGCTGGCGACGACACGCGCCTCGTCGATCGCGAGCAATGGCGCCGTGTCGAGCAGGATCAGATCGAAACGTTCGCGCAATTGCGTCAGCAGTGCCGCGAAACGCCCGCCCTCGGTCAAGGTCAGATCGTCCGCATCGACCCGCTGCGGCAGCAGCCAGGCACCGGTCGCCTGATCCTGGACCAGGACCTGATCGAGCGACGCGCTCCCCCGCAGCAACTCGTTGAGTCCAACCTTCACATTGCCGCCGAACTGCCGGCTCGTCGCGCGGCGGCGCGGGTCGCAATCGACCAGCAGTGTCTTCACGCCCGCAGCGGCGGCCGATCGCGCCAGGCAGATCGCGGTCGTCGTCTTGCCTTCGCCCGGGACCGAAGAGGCGATCGCGATGATGCGGTGCTTCTGGTGGGGAAGCGCGAACGAGATCGACGTCCTGAGCGAGCGAAAAGCCTCCGCCAACAACGATTGCGGCCGTTGCACGACGAGTTCCATGGGCGGCGCGGGGAGTCCCTTCTTCTTATATTCCGGCAGCGTCGCCGCGTCGGGGATCGATGCCAGCGCCGGCAATCCGAGCTTCCGCTCGATCGCGTCGCTCGTCTCGACGCCACGTTCGAGCAGCTGGAGCAGCAGCACGACCAATGTCGCTAGGCCGATCCCGCCGACCAATCCGGCCGCGCCGAAGATCAGCAAATTGGGCGCGCTCGGCGAGGCCGGGACGCGTGCCGCGGCGACGATATAACTGTCGCTCTGTTCGAGGCCTTCCTGCGCTATCGTCTGGCGATAGCGGTCGAGGAACGATCGGTAGAGCGTGCGCGCCGAATCGGCGTTGCGCTCCAGTTCGTTCAGCCTCACCGTAGCCTTGTTGTCCGCCGCCAATTTACCTTCGGCGCGGTTGATCGATCCCTGCAGCGAAGCGGCACGCTGGCTGGCGATATTGGCCTGGATCGAGGTATTGGCGACGATGCGACTGACCTCGGCGGCGATCTGCGCGTCGGTATTCGCCATCGCCCGCTGCGCCCGCTGGAGATCGGGATGAAGCGGGCCATATCGCTTTTCGAGGCTGGCGACGTCGCGGCCGATCTCGGCGCGCTGCCCGCGAAGCGCGCTGATGACGGGCGAATCCAGCGACTCGCCGAGTTCGTCGCCGCTCTTCCCGCGCGCGAGTTGCGCGCGAGCAGTCGACAGACGCGCTTGCGCGGCGGCACTTTCAGCCTGCGCCTGCGCGAGCTGGGTGGAAAGGTTGGACAAGGCTTCCTGGCTCGTCGACTGGCTTGTCGCACTCTGGTTCGACACCGCGAAAAGACTGTTCGCCGCGCGGAAATCGGCGACCGCCTTCTCCGCCGTCAACACCTGGCCGCGCATTTCCTGCAACCGCCCTTCGAGGAACTGGCTGGCGCGCTTGGTCGCACTGGACTTGGTATTGACCTGACCCGAGACGTAGGTCTGGGCAAGCGTGTTCACAACCTGCGCGGCGACCACCGGCGACGTTGCTTCAAACGAGATGCTGATCGCGTAGGACAAGCCATCGCGCTTGATCGTCAGATTGCCGAACAAATTGCCGATCGCGCGGGCGCGGGCCAGCGGGTCGGGCTTTGCGTTTGCCGCAGCGGGAAGCACCATGTGGCCGTTGAAATCGGGATTTCGATCGAGCCGCAGCGTGTCGACCACCTGGCCGATCAGCGCGGGCGATTGCAGCGCCTGGACCTCTGTATCGACCGCCGCCGAATCGGGGTCGACGGTAGGCGTCACCTGGTCCTCGGCGATGACCTTTTCGGCGGTTCGTTCGAGCGCCACCTGCGCGGTTGCGACGTAGCGTCGCTGCACGAGCATATAAGCGATGGCCGCGATCAGCATGGCGCAGACCAGGATGATCGCGATCACCAGCGCGCGCCGGCGGAGGATGCGGCCGATTCGCCGCAGATCGATCAGGGTGGATTCGTCGACGTCCGACTCCGGGCCGGGCGGGCGGGGGTGAAGGCGGGGCCGGGTTGCGGCGTCCATATGGTTCACACCCCCGCCAGACAGTCGCGAACCGCCGACGCCATGTCCGGCCGTGACAGCGCGACCGCGATCGTGGCGCTCACGAAACCGTGCTTGTCGCCGCAATCGTAGCGCGTGCCCGCGAAGGTGACGCCGTGGAACGGCTGGCGCCCGATAAGGTGCTTCATCGCGTCGGTGAGCTGGATCTCTCCGCCGGCGCCCTCTTCCTGCTGCGCCAGGATGTCCATGATCGCCGGTTGCAGGATATAGCGGCCGATCACCGCCAGATTCGACGGAGCCTCGTCGGGTGCGGGCTTTTCCACCAGGCCGCGGACCTCGGTCAGCGTGCCATCGGCGGCGCCAGGCGTGATGATGCCGTATTTGTTCGTTCGGTCATGCGGCACCTCTTCGGCGCAGATCAGGTTGCCGCCGACCTGCGCATAAGCTTCGATCATCTGTTTCAGGCAGCCGGGCTGGCCGATCATCAGGTCGTCGGGCAGCAGCACGGCAAAAGGCTCGTCCCCGACCAGGCGGCGCGCGCACCATACGGCGTGGCCGAGACCAAGCGGTTCCTGCTGACGGACGATGGCGATGTCGCCCGGCGCGAACCGCGTGTCGACCAGCGCGTCGAGCGACTTGCCGCGCCGCTCCATCGTCTCTTCGAGTTCGAAGGAATGATCGAAATGATCTTCAATCAGCGACTTGCCGCGGCTCGTCACGAAGATGAATTGCTCGATCCCCGCCTCGCGAGCTTCGTCGATGGCGTACTGGATCAGCGGGCGATCGACGATCGGCAGCATTTCCTTCGGCATCGCCTTGGTGGCGGGAAGGAAACGCGTCCCCAGTCCGCCGATCGGAAACACCGCTTTGCGCACCTTGTCCATATCGATCCCTTTTGTAGAGCGTTGTCGACAGGTGCCCGGCACGCCAAGACTCCAATGGCCGGCTTTAGACGGGCTGGCCGTACCTGTGCCTTTCTGCTGCATCGCAACAAGGGCGCAACGTCGAGCCGTGCCAACATCGCGGCTAACGCTGCAATTGCTCAATTCGGGTCACAGCTTTGGCGGCGTGCCGCCCCATGTGATTCCTCCCGGCACGCTGCCTTTGCCCCGGGGGCGGACCAATTGGGTGCCCGCGGGAACCTGAATGTCGTGCGAATCGATGATGATCCGTACCGGACCGTCATGCACGTCGAAGATCGGCCATCCGCGAGCAGATTTCACCACCAGGTGGGCGATCCGGATAACGATCGGCGCGCCTGCCGGCGCCTTGGCGCCCATCAGGGCGAAATGCACGGTATCGCCGATGCCGCCGACCTTGTTCGGTTCGATGCTGGTCAGGCGGCTTGCGTTGATGCTCGACCACAAGCGGTAATTGCGCGCGTTGCGGCCCGAAATGCAGTCGTCGAGCATCGAATCGCTCGCCTTCAGATCGAACCCGCCATCGCTATTGTCCCAAGCCGCGCAGGCGCGGAACACCAGCCGTCGGTTGCCGCGTTCGGCCGAAAACCCGTCGCCATTCCAATATTGGTGGTCATTCCGTTTCCATTGAAAGCCCCGCATCGTGCATCGCTCGAAGCGAAAATCGGATGCGTCATCAGCGATCGCGATCCCGCACGGAAGGTCGTGCGCGCCCGTCGTCAGCACACCGCTGGCAGTGACGTCGGAGAAGACTCCGTCCCGGCTGTCGTATCGGATTCGGGCAAAGCCGCGGCGCAAATTCGTCGCCGTAACGTTGGACACCCGCAGGCCGACGACCCGCGCGGCTGCACGATCGATCCCGGTATTCTCGATGACGCGATATCCGCCATCGACGCGGACGTCGTCCATCACCACGCCGCTTGTCGGCCGATCGAGCACGACCAAGCCGTTCCCCACGTCATGCGCGTTGACATGGCGATAGGCCGCACGGTCCTTGGCATGATAAACCGGCTCGCCGCGCGCGTCGATCTGGGTCCGGCCGGTTGCTTCGAACAGCATCCCTCTGCTTATCGGGACGCCGGTGTCACCGGCCAGCGGCCTGCGGCAGTTCGGGAGACACATTCGGCGAACCGATGCTTAATCCGGGTTAAAGCATGTCGTTTAACGACATCGAAGCCCCACCGGGCGCATAAGTCCTGCGACCACAAGGAGTTCGCGCGATGCGCCCATCCCCTCTCGCCACGCACGTAGCGCGGCCCGAAGACCATAATGATATGGCGGCAGAGATTCTCTCCGCCTGGCTGGCACCTCGTAAATCGTCTCACCGCCGATTTGTTCCCGACTTCAAGCGGCTGATGAAGCTCGCTTAATTATTTTGGTCTTCACTCATCAGTTTAACGCGGCTATGCCACACCTCGCCTCAACGGCGTAAGCGGTGGGCGGGGAGAGGATGGACGATATGTCTCAACAAGCGCTCGGCGCTGCGCTGGATCGGGTCGAGATCCAGGCAAACCCCGAATCGGTCCCCGTGGAGCGCGACTGGATCGAGCTCGCGGTCCGCCGCGTGTCCCGCGTTGCCGGCTATCTGGCGCTGGCCGCAGCGGTGGCGGGAATCGCCTATATCGTGATTCGCTGAGGCACCCGTATTTCGCGGTTACGCTGCACCGCGGCATAATGAAAAACCGGTCGTCCTTTTCATAGACCGGGTGGTCTTGCCTTCGGCCGAATTGGCGCGCACCTCCATTGCCACTCGCCTTTAGATAACTGATTTATACCGAAAGACCCGGATCGGCGCTTCTTTTTGCGCATGCGTCAAAAGGGGAATCGGGAATGAATGTTTCGACGCTTGGGGAATTCGTGGCGCCGCGCGTACGCTCAAAGCGTCTGCAGCGCCTTCGCCTTTATACCGAACTTCTCGCGGTGGATTGCCTGGCGATCATTGCCGCGTTCGTGGCGGCCCACGCGGTACACGCCGGGCCCCGCACGTTCGACGGCTGGCAATTGTCGCTGATGGTGTTGACCGGCTATCTCGGCATCGCGCTTGCCGCCGAAGTCTATAACGCGACGGTATTCACCAATCCCAAGCTGAGCCTGAAGCGATCGGCGACGGCGCTGGTCTATGCCTTGGTCGCGGTCGTGTTCCTTACCTATATCGCCCATGCTAGCCAGGAGATATCGCGCGTCGATTTCGCGATCGGGTCGCCCCTCGCCTTGCTGTTCCTCGTTGGCGGTCGGCTGCTCTTCGTGGAGCATGGTTTGCGGCGTCTGGAAGGGTCGCTGTACAACGAACTGCTGATCGTCGATGGCGTCGAAGCACCCGGCCTCGCCTGGGCTCACCGCATCAATGCGCGCGCGATGGGCCTTTTGCCCGATCTCAGCGATCCGGTAATGCTGCACCGTATCGGCGACGTGCTCGCAGGGTTCGATCGCGTGATCGTCTCATGCGACGATGACCGTCGGCATGCATGGACCACGTTGTTGCGCGGGGCGAATATCGACGGCGAACTGCTCGTTCAGGATCGCAACTATTCCGATGTGATCGGCCTCGGACGCGCCGGAGCGCAATCGACCCACATCGTATCGCGCGGGCCGTTGAGCATGAGCAACCGCGCGGCGAAACGCCTGCTCGATCTCGCTTTGACGGTGCCGACCATCATCGCGTTGTCGCCGTTGCTCGCGGTCATCGCGCTGATGATCAAGCTGGATAGCCCCGGGCCGGTCTTCTTCCGGCAAGACCGCGTCGGCCGGCGCAATCAACTGTTCAAGATCGTGAAGTTCCGCACGATGCGGCATGAGGAAAGCGATGCTGCCGGCAAGCGCTCGGCCAGCCGCACGGACGACAGGATCACGCGGGTCGGACGCTTTCTGCGCCGTACCAGCCTCGACGAACTGCCACAGCTGTTCAACGTGCTGGAAGGCGATATGAGCTTGGTCGGTCCGCGTCCTCATGCGCTCGGATCGTTGGCCGGCGACCAGCTGTTCTGGGAGATCAGCCACCAATATTGGGTCCGCCACGCCCTGAAACCCGGCATAACCGGTCTGGCCCAGGTTCGCGGGCACCGCGGCGCAACCGAAAAACGCGAAGACCTCGAACGCAGACTCGCCGCCGATCTCGAATATCTCGATCAATGGTCGATCTCGCGCGACCTGCGCATCCTGGCGTCGACGGTGGTCGTGATGGTGCACCGCAATGCTTACTGATGGGCGATCAGGCTAAGCGAGTTCGATAGGATTGGGGTAGACGAGCTGCGGGTCGGCCTGTCGCTGCCGTTAACCGAAATCTTCGCCAGCGCACCTTACGATCCGCTCAATCGGACCGATCGATATGATGGTTCGTCAAGATAATCGCCCCTCTCGGCCAAGAAGCTAGCCAGCGCCACGGGCCGCCCGAGCAGATATCCTTGAGCTTCCCTATAGCCGAGGGAGCGGACGAGCTCGAGCTGGGTTGGGCTCTCGATTCCCTCGACGACGCAGCGCAGATTGAGCTGGTCGCACAGCCCCTTGATGGCGGCCAGCATCTCCTTGTCCGATCCTTCGGTCGTCATCACGAAGCTTCGGTCGACCTTCACCTTGTCGACCTGAAGCCTGCGCAGATAGCTCAGACTCGAATAGCCGGTGCCGAAGTCATCGAGGGCAATGCCGCAGCCAAGGTCGCGCAGTTCTCGCATCCCGACGATCGCCAGATCGAAGTCTCGCATCAACGCCGTTTCGGTCAATTCGAACGTCAGCCGCGCGGGCGGGACGCCTCGTCGCCCGATTTCGTTGAGCAGGAATGCGATCGTATCGGGCGAGACAATGTCGTGCGCCGACAAGTTGAACGATATCTGCAAACTCTCCGGCAGGTCGGCGAGGGCATCGAGCGCCTGCGCGAACAATGCCTGGGTGACTCTTTGCATCAGTCCCAAACGCTCTGCCGCGGGAATGAAGATATGCGGCGGGACTTGGCCAAGTACCGGACTGGACCACCGGGCCAATATCTCGGCGGTCGTGGTTCGCATCGATGCGAGGTCGACGATCGGCTGGAGGTGAATGCTGAACTCCGCAGCGAAATCGGCCGCCTGGAGCGCCGCCTCGATCGCCCGCTCCGACCGTATACTTGTTTCGTGCTCGACGGAGAAGAGCGCGCACCGTCCCCGCTCCTCTGATTTGACATGGTAGAGCGCGTAATCGCTGCGGTCGAACAGCGCGTGTGCGGACTGCCCCGCGTCCGGGAAGATCGCGAAACCGCCCGAGCATCCGATCGTGATGCGCAGCTCGTCCACTTTATAGGGGTGGCAAATCATCCTGCAGAGACTTTCCCCCACCGCCGCTGCCGTGTCGCATTCCGAAAACAGGATGATGCCGAATTCGTCGCCACCGAGACGAGCCACGATCAGGTCGCTGCTCGCAAAGGCCGAGAGCCTCCGCCCGACTTCGGCCAGCAGGCGGTCGCCGAGCACGTGGCCATAGGTGTCGTTGATCGGTTTGAACCGATCGAGGTCGAGTACGCCGACGGCGAATCGCGCATCGGTGCTTCTTGCGGCCTCGATTGCTGCCTCGAGCCGCGAGAAGAAGTAACGCCGGTTCGGCAGGCCGGTCAGGCTGTCCGTCATTGCCAGGCGCGCATTCTCCTCGCCCAGGCGTTCGGCCTCGGCGGTCTTTGCCGCCATGTCCCGCTGGGACCGGACCAGGTCGACAAAGGCCTTGAAGCTGTTGAGGATTATCCGGATCATCACCAGCGATACCAAGGCGATATTGATCGCGATGGCGGACCAGACCGTGCTCCGCTGTGCGAAATAATATGCCAGATAGGGGCCGGTCACGAGCAGGCAGCCGAGAAGCGCCGCCTGCGGCAGGGACATCAAGCAAAAGATGCACGCGATGACGGTGATCGAAATGTAGAGGGCGACGTGCCCCTGTTCGTACGGACCGCCATATTGCCCCAGGCTCAGCGCCCACAGAACCGCGATCAATCCGAAGGCGCCCGCGAAAACGATCGAGCGCTTCAGCTGCGCGCGCGCCGCGGCCACGTCCAGCGGCGCCTTGCGCGGAAACCGCCATTGCAGGATTCGCAACAGCGAAACCACGCACAAAACCCCCGGCATGACATAGGTCAGAGCGGGTGGGGCGAACTGGCGGTGGGTGAAGGCAACCGCTGCGGTGTTCACGATCAGTAGCGAGTAGAGCAGCGGAACCTGGCGCGTGATCTCGCGATATTGCGCGAGAATGACTTCGGGCTCGTCGCTCAATGCCAGAGCCCGGGATATCCGCTGTATCGGACTCATCGACACGTCCATTTCGTTACGCTCTTAACTCGATGGATCGAGCCATACGCGGCCAATATTGATGATGCGTTAGCCGCTTGCGCGCTGGGCGCGGTTCGCGCTTGGCCGCCGGCCTTCCAAGGCTGAGGTCTCCGATACGATCTGGGTCGTAAACTGGGATCGCAGGCCGCCGGCAAAGCCGTCAGCCGGACCGGCGTGCGCCGTCCGCCGGCCGTGCGCGGCGCTCGCTTCGCGATCGGCGGGGACGTAGCCGCACCTGCGCTCCGCACAACAAGAGGCCGGCCCCTTTCGGGACCGGCCTCCGCCCTCATACGCTACGCGAGGGGACTGTCTCTCCCGGATACGCTACGCGGGAGAACTCGACTGTTCGGAATTAGCGGCGGCAGTAACCGGGGCGATCCGAGCGATCGATTGCCCGGCCGGCCAAGGCGCCGACGCCGGCGCCCAGGATGGTGCCGATCGTGCGGTCGCCACGTCCCGCGACCGTGTTGCCGAGCAGGCCGCCGGCGATCGCGCCGACGATCGTGCCGCCGTCGCCATCGTTGCACTTCTGACGCGCACGATAGCTGCGGTCATAGCCACGATAGCTACGGTCGTACCCGCGATAGCTGCGGTCGTAGCCGCTATAGCCGTCGCGATAATATCCATCGCCATACGACCGGTCGTAGCCGTAACGCTGCGCCTGCGCCGGGGCGAGGGGAACAACGGCACCGGCAGTCATCGCGAGCGCGGCGCCAACGAGCGAAAGTGTCTTCAGCATTGGTCGTCTCCGTCTCTAAAATTCATCCTTCGATCGGTCGCGGGCTCCGGCGATTTCCGTCTGCCCATTCCGTGTCGATGAAGAGGTTTTGCCCGATTCGCATTGAGCCAAGGCTGAATGCGTCCGTTATCCGCCGTTCAGGCTGGCGGGTTGCCGCGCGACGGCTATGAGAGGCGGCGATGCGCCGCCGCAACCGCTACCTCCTGATGCTCGCGCTTGCGCTATCCTGTCAGTGGAGCGGCACGCCCGAGCGGCCGATGCTCGGCGCCGTTCCCGACCTCACCGCAACGCCGGTGCCGCTCGATCCCGGCGACCCGAAGCACCTGAAGGTCGGTGCGCTGACCTTCATCGGTGGGGTCCGGCTGACGAGCAAAGACCTCGCCTTCGGTGGCTATTCGTCGATGACGATCGACCACGGCCTGTTCACTCTGTTGAGCGACGGCGGCACGGTCGTGCGGTTCCGGCTCGACGACCGCTTCCGCCTCAGCGCGCCCGGCTTCGGCGATCTGCCGGTCGGGCCGGGGACGGGCTGGAACAAGGCCGATCGCGATAGCGAATCGATGACGCTCGATCCCGCGACGGGGCGCGCGTGGGTTGGCTATGAGCGCGTCAACCAGATCTGGCGCTATTCACCCGGCCTGACTTTGCCGGCGACGATGGTCGCGCCCCAGCCGATGGCCGACTGGTCGGAAAATGGCGGTGCCGAATCGATGGTTCGGCTGCATGACGGCCGTTTCCTGGTGATTGCCGAGACCAGCCGCCGCCTGCCGAGCCAGGCGCGGAGCGCGCTGATCTTCGACCGCGATCCGGTCGAGAAACCACTCAAGGGATTCGAGTTCGGCTATTTGCCGCCCGACGGCTATGATCCGTCCGACGCGACCGAGTTGCCTGACGGCCGCGTGCTGATCCTCAACCGCAAGCTCGCGCTGCCGTTCAGCTGGAGCGCGGTGCTGACTTTGATCGATCCGCGCCACATCCGTCCCGGCGTGACGATTCGCGGGCGCGAGATTGCCCGGCTGGCGCCGCCGCTGACGATGGATAATTTCGAGGGGCTCGCGATCACTCGCGAGCATGGCGCGACGATGCTGTGGATGGTCAGCGACGACAATCTGCTGATCCTGCAACAGACGTTGCTGATGAAGTTCCGGCTGGATTTGTAATCTACCCTCGCCGATGCATTTACGCCACCCCCGCGAAGGCCGGGGGTTCAGCATCGATGAAGTCGAGATGGTATCCCGCCGCCGCAGATGTGTCGCTACTGGGCCCCGGCCTTCGCCGGGGAAGCGTGTTGCTAGGTCGCATTGAACCCGGGCCGTCGACATCCGGCAAAACTGCAAGACGTCGCGCCGCAGAAACGACTCCGGCCCGCTCTCCGCTGTGGAGAGCGAGCCGGGGGCGATTCGCTGAGGGGCCGACTGAGCCGGACCGGCGCGATTACGCTGCCTGGGTCTCGCCCAGCTTCTTCTTGACGTCGCGCTTCAGGCGACGCGCACGCAGCGACAGATCGTCGTCGCTGGTCTTGACCAGCCAGTTGTCGAGACCGCCGACATGCTCGACCGAGCGCAGGCCGTGCGTCGACACGCGCAGCTTGACGCTGGTGCCCAGCGCGTCCGACAGCAAGGTCACGTTCTGCAAATTGGGCAGGAACGTCCGCTTGGTCTTGTTGTTGGCGTGGGAAACGTTGTGACCCACCTGCCGGCCCTTGCCGGTCAGCTCGCAAATGCGCGACATCGCTATCAATCCTGAGTTTCGGGCCAAGACGAACCTGACCCCGGAAAGGTGGCGCCGATAGCGTCTGTCGGACGCTGGGTCAACAGATTCGCGCTTTTCCGTGCAACCTGCTCTTGTCGCGGAACGTTGATTACGCGAACGATTCGATTTCTAGGAGACGATTATAATGCGGTTCCTGCTTGCTCTGGTCGGCATTGCCGCCCTCGTCCTGATTGCATTATTGGCCTTTGGGATGATCTCGATCAACGGCAAATCGGGCTCGCTGCCAACAGTCAAGCTGGAGGGCGGCAGCGCGCCCGAAGTTAACGCCAACATGGCGACGGTCAATTTCGGCACTGAAAACAAGACGGTAGAAGTCCCGACCGTCACCACCACCACCAAGACGATCAAGGTGCCGACGATCAGCGTCGACAAGCCCGGCGTTCCCCCGGCCAATTCGGCGGCGCCGCGATAAGCGGTTTTCAGCTCCCTCCACCGATGCGCGCCGCGCTCGACGCGGCAGCCGCCGCCGCGTCGATCGGGGAAGTCCCTGTCGGCGCGGTGGTAGTATTGGACGGCCGCGTCATCGCCACGGCCGCGAATGCGCCACGCACGCGCCACGACCCCACCGCGCATGCCGAGATGCTGGCGATTCGCGCTGCGGCGGAAGCGATCGGCGACGACCGGCTGAGCGACTGCGATCTGTGGGTGACCCTGGAGCCGTGCGCGATGTGCGCCGGCGCGATCGCTCACGCCCGGATTGCACGGCTCTATTATGGCGCGCCGGACCCCAAGGGCGGTGCCGTCGAACATGGTCCACGGCTGTTCGCGCAGCCGACGGTGCATCACCGGCCCGAAATCTATCCTGGGATTGGCGAGGAGGAGGCCGCGCGCCTATTGCGCGATTTCTTCGCGGTCCGGCGAGGTGAGGGGAAGTAAACTCCCCTCCCGCTTGCGGGAGGGGGTGTTCGGCAACGTCCGCTCTAAGACATTCCCTCCCCTAGCCCCTCCCGCAGGCGGGAGGGGAATGCTCGCCGCGACGACACGCCATGTTGCGTGACGTTCCCGCCCGCGTGTAGGCATGGACGCACATCATGACCTTGCCCCCGCCACCCGCGCCCTATCCCTGGATCGATGTCGTCATCATCCTCGTTCTCGTTGCGGTGAACGGGGTGTTCGCGATGAGCGAGCTGGCGATCGCCTCGTCGCGCAAGGCGCGGCTGGAGGCGCTGGCGCGAACCGGCAGTCGGGGAGCGCGCGCCGCGATCAACCTGGCGGCCGATCCCGGCAAGTTCCTGTCGACCGTCCAGGTCGGGATCACCCTCATCGCGGTGATCTCGGGCGCTTATTCGGGCGAGGCGCTGGGCGGACCGACCGCGGTCCGGTTGCAGCAATGGTTCGGGTGGAGCACCGAATTCGCCGACAAGGCCGGTTTCGCGCTGGTCATCGGCCTCACCACCTTTCTCTCGCTGATCGTCGGCGAGTTGGTACCCAAGCAGATCGCGCTGCGCTCGCCCGAGCCGATCGCCGCGGTGATGGCGCTGCCGATGACCTGGCTCGCGCGGGTCGCGGCGCCGGTCGTCTGGCTGCTCGATTCGACCAGTTCGCTGCTGTTCAGGCTGATCGGCCTGAGTCATGACAGCGAGGACCAGGTCACGGCCGAGGAACTCCATCTGATCGTCGCCGAGGCGTCCAAATCGGGCGTGATCGAGGAGCATGAACGCTCGATCATCTCCGGCGTGGTGCGGCTCGCCGATCGTCCGGTGCGCGAGGTGATGACGCCCAGGACCGAAGTCGATTGGCTCGATATCGGGCTCGACGATGCCGGCATTCGCCAGAAGCTCGCGACGACGGTGCACACCAGGCTTCCTGTCGCGGAGGGGTCGGTCGATTCGGTGATCGGCGTGGTTCAGGCGCGCGACATCGTTGCCGCGGCGATCCGTGGCGATCGACTCGATCTCAAGGTGCTGATGCGGCCGGCGCCGATCGTGATCGATCAGCTCGATGCGATGGACGCACTGGTGCGGCTGCGGCGTGCCGAGGTGCCGATGGCGCTGATTCATGACGAATACGGACATTTCGAAGGCATCGTGACGCCGGCAGATTTGCTAGCGGCGATCGCCGGGGCGTTCGCTTCGGACACCGATCCGCACGAAAGCCCCGATTTCGTCCAGCGCGAGGATGGCAGCTATCTGGTCGCCGGCTCCGCGTCGGCCGATCTCGTCGCCGAGAAACTCGACCTCAACTTGCCCGACGATCGCGATTACGCGACCGCCGCGGGCCTGGTCCTGGCGGCGCTCAAGCGCCTGCCCGAGGAAGGCGAGAGCGTCGTGCAACAGGGCTGGCGGTTCGAGGTGGTCGACCTCGACGGCCGCCGGATCGACAAATTGCTGGTGTCGAGAGCGCGTGGCGAGTGACCGCGTCCGCTGTGGGGAAGCAGAGCCCAAGCCGGGAGCGGCATTGCCCGTGACCTGAGCTCCGGCGTCCGGCGGCGTCGGATGTTGGACGCCCTAACCCAGCTTCCCGAACTCGGCCTCATAGGCGGCGGTGTCGCCGGCCGCGAGCAGCTTGGCCTGTTCGATCCAGCGATCGCGCCCCATCCGCCCGGTGAACGCGCCCAATTGCACGTCGAGCGCGGACGCTTCGTCTGGGGATAGCGCAGCGAGCTGATCGACCTGGGTCATACCGCGCTCGGCTAGCATCGCGGCGACCTTGGGCCCGAGCCCCTTGATCGTCGTCAGTGCGAGTGCCCCCGCGACATTGGGCGCAGGCGGCGATGGCTCCGGCGGTGCGGCGACAGGTTCCGGCACCGGCGCAGGTTCCGGCGGCGGCGGGGCTGGCGGCTCGGTCAGCGCTTCGGCCGGCGCCACGGCGGCCGGCTCCGGCGTCTGCGCAACCGGTTCGGGTTCGGCTGCCGACGCGGCGATCGGCTCCGGCGCGAGTTCGCGTGCCGCTAACGGTTGCGGTTCGACGTCACGGACGGGCGGCGGGCTCGGCGGGGTTTCCGGCTCCGGCTGTGGGCGCGGTTCATCCCGTGGCAGGCCGGTATCGGCATCCGTCGATGGTGGCGGGGGAGCGGGAGGCAGGGTCGTCCCCGCTTCCGCGGCGCGCTCCTCGGCGGCTTCCTCGACACGGTGGCGCTCGCGCGCTTTCTTCTGGCCCCAGATCATGCCGGCGATCACCAGCACCGCGAATACCGCGATCAGGATCAGCACGATCACGGTCCAGTCCTGAAAGATATAGGCGGCGGCACCGACTGGTGGCGGGTTGGCGGAATCCATGAACAATTTTCCTGAACGACGAAACGCCTTCTATCCTAGAGGGGGAGCGGTGGTTTCGCCAGTGATCGGGATCAGGCCCATAGCCGGTCCGGCTCACGGTCGCCGATCAGCCCTCGCGCGCAATCTCGCGCCAGCCGATGTCGCGGCGGCAAAAGCCGCTCGGGAAATCGATCGCGTCAACCGTGCGATAAGCGGCGGCCTGCGCCGCGCGGACGTCCGCGCCGCGCGCGGTCACCGCGAGGACGCGGCCGCCCGATGCGACCAGCCGGCCATCGGCGAGCCTGGTGCCAGCCTGGAATATTTTCGCCCCTTCTGCCTCGGCGGCCTGGATTCCGCCGATCGCGCCGCCGGTCTCGGGTGTGCCGGGATAGCCGGCCGCCGCCATCACCACGGTCAGCGCGACATCCTCGCTGAAGACGGGGGAGGGCGCCTCGGCCAGCCGGCCTTGCGCTATGGCCAGAAGCAACGGCAGCAGGTCGCTGTCGAGCCGCATCATCAGCACCTGGCATTCGGGGTCGCCGAACCGCGCATTATATTCGATCAGCTTGGGCCCGTCGGCCGTCAGCATCAGCCCGGCATAGAGCACGCCCGAATAAGGTATGCCTTCCGCCGCCAGCGTGGCGATGGTCGGTGCGACGATCTCGTGCAGCGCTTGCGCTTCGAGGTCGGGCGTCAGCACGCGGGCGGGACTATAGGCGCCCATGCCGCCGGTATTGGGGCCGGTATCGCCGTCGCCGACGCGCTTATGGTCCTGGGCCGATCCGAACGCGACCATCGCTTGGCCGTCGGTCAGCACGAACAGGCTGACTTCCTCACCCTCGAGGAATTCCTCGATCACCGCGCTGGCGCCCGGCTCGGCGAACAATGTTTCGACCGCATCCTCGGCTTCGGCGGCGGTCATCGCGACGACGACGCCTTTGCCGGCCGCCAGCCCGTCGGCCTTCACCACGACCGGCGCGCCGAATGCTGCGAGCGCGGCGCGAGCCTCGTCCAGCGAGTGGACGGCGCGATAGCCCGCGGTCGGGATATGGGCGCGGTCGCATAGCGCCTTGGTGAAGGCCTTGGATCCTTCGAGCTGCGCCGGCGCCTTGTCGGGGCCGAACACCGCGATGCCGGCGGCGCGCAGATCGTCGGCGATCCCGGCGACCAACGGTGCCTCGGGGCCGACCACGATCAACTCGACATGGTTCGTGCGGCAAAAATCGATCACCGCGTCATGATCGGTCACGTCGATCGCGACGAGCTCGGCGCTTTCCGCTATTCCCGGATTGCCGGGCGCGGCGTAGAGTTTGGTGAGCAGCGGCGATTGCGCCAGCTTCCACGCGAGGCCATGTTCGCGCCCACCCGATCCGATCAGCAGGACGTTCATGCCCGACCCTTTTCCAGAAGATTCGCCGCGGCTGGTAGCCGAGGCCATGCCCGGCGACAATTCCGCCGCCGAAAGCGTGTCCGAACTGTCGGGGCGATTGAAGCGGATGGTCGAGGGCGAATTCGGTCGCGTTCGGCTGCGCGGCGAGATTTCGGGATGGAAGCGCGCCGCGTCGGGCCATTGCTATCTGAGCCTGAAGGACGATCAGGCCGTTATCGACGGGGTGATGTGGAAAGGGCAGGCGGCGCTGATCCCGTTCAGCCCCCAGGACGGGATAGAAGTGATCGTCAGCGGCAAGCTGACCACCTATCCCGGCCGATCCAAATATCAGATCGTCGTCGATCGCATGGAGCTGGCGGGCGAGGGCGCGCTGATGGCGCTGCTCGAAAAGCTCAAGGCGCAATTGAGCGCTGAGGGCTTGTTCGACCAGGGCCGCAAGAAGCCGCTGCCGTTCATGCCGAAGGTGATCGGCGTCGTGACCTCGCCGACGGGCGCCGTAATCCGCGACATCCTGCACCGGCTCGCCGATCGCTGCCCGACGCATGTCCTGGTGTGGCCGGTCAAGGTGCAGGGCGATGGTGCCGCGCGTGAGGTCGCTGCCGCGATCGCCGGGTTCGATGCCATCGCGCCGGGCGGACCGGTGCCGCGCCCCGACCTCGTCATCGTCGCGCGCGGCGGCGGGTCGGTCGAGGATTTGTGGGCGTTCAACGAGGAAGTCGTGGTCCGCGCGATCGCCGCCTGCTCGATCCCGCTGATCTCGGCCGTTGGGCACGAGACCGATACCAGCCTGTCCGACCACGCCGCCGATTTGCGCGCGCCGACGCCGACCGCGGCGGCCGAAATCGCGGTGCCAGTGCTTGCCGATTTGCGGTTGGGCCTCGATTCGTACGCGCAACGCGCCGAACGGTGCGCCAGGCGCTATGTCGAGCGCGGACGCGAGCAGAGCGACTCGCTGGCGCGGTTGCTGCCCAAGCGCGATGCGCTGCTGGGGCCGCAACGCCAGCGTGCCGACGACAATGCGCAGCGGCTCGACCGTGCGCTCGAACGGCGCATCACCCTGGCGCGTGGCCAGCTCGACCGCAGCGCCGGTGCGCTGCGGCCGGCGATGCTGGCGCAACGCCTGTCCGCGGCGCGCGATCGGCTGGCGGGCGCCTGGAAGCTGGTCGAGGCGCTCAATCCCAGCCACGTGCTCGACCGCGGCTATGCCTGGGTCGAGGCGAAGACGGGGGGCGTGCTGACCAGCGCGGCGGCGGCGCGCAAGGCCGGCGCGTTGGTGCTCCATTTTGGTGACGGTGACGTCGCGGCGCGGGTTGAGGGTGCGGGCGGCAAGGCATATGTAAAGGACAAGCCGGACCAGCCGACGTTGCTGTAACGCTAGCCGGGGCCGGCCTGACTTTTTTTTGAGATTTCGAGGATCGCTGCAATGCTGATGTCCAATACCGATCGGCCGGCGCGCCTCCATTATATGGCCAATGGCTTTCGCGTCTTGGTGCCGGGGGGGCATGTGACCTGCGCGATATCGGGCGTGCCGATCGCGCTCGACGATCTGCGCTATTGGAGCGTCGCGCGACAGGAAGCCTATGCCAGCGCCGAGCTCGCGCTAGAGGCTGAAGGACGGAAGTGAGGCGCGCGCGGCGCTGGGTCCTCGGCCTCGTCGCGTTGAGCATGCTGGGTAGCTGCGTCGAGCCGGGCTCGGCGCCCGCCCCGCGTCCGGCACCCGTCGTCGTCACCACACCGCCGCCGCCCGCGCCGCGCATGCCGACGGTCCCGCTCGGCGATTTCAGTTTCAAGGGCAGCATGATCCAGGGTGGCCTGCTGATCGGCACCGCGCCCGCCGGGACCCAGCGAGTCAGCTTCAACGGCGATGACGTGTCGGTGACGCCCGATGGCCGCTTCGTGATCGCGTTCGACCGTGATGCCGGCCCGGCGACAACGGTGGTCGCAACGCTGGATGATGGCCGCTCGGTCTCGCGCACGCTGACGATCAATCCGCGGGCATGGGACATCTCGCGCCTGTCGACCTTGCCAAAATATCCCGTGCCGATGCCGCAATTCGAGAAATTGCGCCCGGCCGAAATCGCCCAGATCAACGCGGCGCGGCGGCAGGATACAGGGTCGACGGGATGGCGTCAGCCGTTCATGTGGCCGGCAACCGGACGCATCTCGACGCTGTTCGGATCGCAGCGCATCTATCGCAACGGCGAGGCGGGATCGTACCATTCGGGCACCGACGTAGCGGTGCCCGCGGGAACCCCGGTGCTGGCGCCGGCCGACGGCGTCGTCATCCTGGCCTCCGATCATCCCTTCCTACTCGAAGGCAATCTGCTGATGATCGACCATGGCATGGGGCTCAACAGCGCGCTGATGCACCTGTCGCGGATCGTCGTCACGCCCGGCCAGGCGGTGAAGCGGGGACAATTGGTCGCTTATTCCGGCGCGACCGGGCGTGTGACCGGCGCGCATCTCCATTGGAGCTTGCGCTGGCGCAATGCCAAGATCGATCCGCTGCTGGTGGCGGGCCCGATGCCGGGAGCGAAATGACCAAGCGTGATGAATATCGCGACGGCAAGGGCCAAGACGTTCCACTAAGCTCGCGAATGGTGGCAGCCAATTGCCAAGCCTACTTTCACTCAGAATCTCGCCTTATTCGAATGACATTCCGGATGGGCCGGTGCGTCGCGCACGAGCACGGCGAGCGCGAGTTTCATGATTGCCGGGCGATCAGGCACGGTGTGACTTTCGTGTAACTCTCTGCCGCAAATCAGCAATCGCCCAGCGTTCCAGCTTTACAACGATCGTATCGAAGGTAACCAGTCCACCATTCCGGATAGGCGTAGGAGCCTACCGGCAATGGGGGCTCATGATTCGCGCCGGTAAACGAGCGCGGGCGTGGCCCGCTACATGGGGATTACACACCGATGGTATCTTTCCGAACGACGTCCAAGCTTCGCCTGCTTGCGGCCGCGGCTCCGCTCGGCCTGCTTGCGCTGGCCTCGCCCGCTCAGGCGCAGGACAAGCCCGCCACTCCGGCGCCCGCCACCGCCGACGACCAGGCTGCCGACAATTCGCCCGACATCGTCGTCACCGGAACGCTGTTCCGCCGCACCGATACCGAGACCCCGTCGCCGGTTACGGTGCTGACCGCGGACAATATGGACAAGCGCGGCATCACCACCATTTCAGACGCCGTCAACTCGATCTCGGCCGGCAACGGTGGCGGTGTCCCGCAGAACTTCACCGGCGCGTTCGCGTCGGGTGCAACCGCGATCTCTCTGCGCGCGCTGACCACCAACTCGACGCTGACGCTGTTCGACGGCTTGCGTCCTGCCTATTACCCGCTCGCCGATGACGGCCAGCGCAGCATCGTCGACCTCAACACCATCCCATCGGCCGTGGTCGAGCGGATCGAAGTCCTTAAGGACGGCGCCTCGGCGACCTATGGTGCGGACGCGATCGCGGGCGTGGTCAATGTCATCCTGAAAAAGGAAGTCAAAGGTATCTCGGGGCGTGTCGAAGGGGGCATCTCGGAACGCGGCGATTCCGACAACCAGCGCGTTCAGTTGACCGCTGGTTTCGGCGATCTCAGCGAGAACGGCTACAATTTTTACATCAGTGGTGAATACCAACACCTCGGCAGCGTCTACAATCGCGATCGTGGCTTTCCGTATAACACCAATAACCTGACCAGCATCGATGCTGGCAACGGTTTCACCGGCCGCAACGGCAATTTCGGCTTCACGCCGCCCGCTTCGTCGTCTTCATCGGGCGCCACCGTGGGCGTCGTTGTACCCGGTACCCCGATCGCCAATAACGACGGCCTGCCTTTCGCCAAGCCGATCTCTGGTGGCATGTTCCAGGTTCTCGGTTCGTGCGCGTCGCAGGGATTGAAGACCAACACCAACGCCGCTGGCAGCTATTGCGAGCAGGATCTTATCAACACCTACGGCGTGATCCAGCCCGAGCAGACCCGCTTCGGCGCGACCGCGCGCTTCACGGCCAATATCGGCTCGAAGGCCCAAGCCTATTTCACCGCCAATTTCTACCAGAGCAAGGTGTTCATCGACGGCACGCCGCAGTCGATCCGTTCGAACGGCAATCCGGTCGAAACCCGCGGTATTGCTCTCCCCGCGCTGCTCAGCAATGGCCAACTCAATCCGCAGAATCCTTTTGCGGCCTCAGGTCAGTCAGCGATCATCTATTACCGGTTCGGTGATATTCCGTCGAACCTGACCAACCTGTCGCGCACCTATCGTGTCGCAGCTGGCATCGACGGAAAGTTCGGCAGTGACGACAGCTGGGGCTATTCGGTCGCCGGCACTTATATGCGCACCGATCTGGAGCAGACGCGGCGCGGCTTCCTTAATATCGCAGGCCTGACCAAGGCGATCAACAACGGTACCTACAACTTCATCAACCCGTCGTTGAACAGCCAAGCGGTACGCGACCAGATTTCGCCCGTGCTGCAGTCGCGCGACAATTCGGAATTGTGGCAGGTTCAGGCCACGCTTACCAAGGAGCTGATGCAGCTTTCTGGTGGCCCGTTGCTGTTCGGTGTCGGTGGCCAGGTGCGCTACGAGGCGGTCTATGACCCGAACCCTGTGGCGCTGCGCGACTTCATCACGGTCAACCCCTTCTCGGCGGTCGGCAATCGCTATGTCGAAGCGGGGTTCTTCGAGTTGAGCGCGCCGGTGTTGAAGGAGCTCGAGATCAACGCTTCGGGCCGTTTCGATCATTATTCGATCGGCCTGAGCCACTTCTCGCCGAAAGTGGGCTTCAAGTTCAAACCAATCCCGCAGATTGCGTTGCGCGGTACTTATTCGGAAGGTTTCCGGGCACCGTCGATCCCCGAAGTATCGGGTAGCGTGATCGGCTTCACGCAATATACCCCGGGCACCGGCCTGAGCGCGGCGGACCTCGCCACGCTACAGTCGCGCTATGGAAACGACTCCTACATCACGACAACGTATGGGCTGGGCAACAACTCGACCGGAAATCCCAACATCAAGCCGGAGACCTCGCGCTCGTTCACTGGCGGCGTGGTGTTCTCGCCGAAATCGTGGCTCAACGTCACGGTCGACTATTACAATATCCGCAAGAAGAACTTGATCCTGTCGGCCGGTGGTAATCCCGCCACGATCGCCAGCAACTGGCTGCTAACTGGGGCCGTACCGGCGGGCGTGACGCTGACCCTTAACCCGGCCGATCCGGCGAATCCCGGCCTGCGTGCAACGCCGCTATCGGTCAACTTCCTCTACTCGAACGGCAACACGTTGCAGACCTCCGGTCTCGACGTCGAGGTCGAGGCGCGCTTCAACCTCGCGGAAAACCTCAAGTGGACCACCAGCTTCTCGGGCACGGAGATTTTCGCGTATAACATCGACGACGGCACCGGCACCGGCATCCAGAAGTTCGTCGGTACGCTGGCTTCGTATGCGGTGACTTCGGCTTCGGGTACGCCGCGTTATCGTGCGACTTGGCAGAACACGCTGGAAATGGGGGCCTTCTCGCTTACCGGGACTGCCAACTTCGTCAGCGGCTATAAGGGCTATGCCGACGATAATACCGGCCCGGGCAGCACCTGCGCGCAGGCGATCGAGACTTCTGCCAAGTACACCATCAACGGAGCCGGCGCGCTGGTTACGACTGCGGGCGGTCCCCTCCAGTGCACCGTGCGCCACTGGTTGGACTTCGATCTCAATGCCAGCGTCAAGGTCAATGACAAGTTCACTTTCTATGTGAACGTGATCAACCTGTTCGATGCCAAGGCGCCGTTCGATCCCAACACCTATGGTGGCAACAACTACAACCCGGCATGGTCGTCGGCCGGTGTCATCGGCCGTCTGTTCCGTGCAGGTGCGAACTTCAAGTTCTGATCCATCAGAACGACACAACTGAAGGGGTGGGGCCGCAAGGCTCCGCCCCTTTTCTTTTATGTCAGGCGGCACGCGATGTCTTCAAAGCCCTTGTGGCCTTTTTGCTACAGCATTCCCGAAACCGGCACCCGCCACGAAAACCCGGGTTTACAGAAAGAAAGCCGGCCTTAATCCGTGCGGCATCGGCCTCGAATGTACCTGGGAGGGTGGTTCGTAGGGGCTTGGCAACGCTCGCACCGCAAGAGGGGAACGGACGAGCCAGGCAAGGGATAATCACGTGATCACCAATTCGACTGTTTCGCGCTCGCTCCGCGGAAGCGCCGCGCTGCGCGCGCTGATATTGTGCGGCGCCGGCGCGTCGGCGGCTTTGTTCGCCGCTCCGGCATTCGCCCAGGATACCCAGGCTCCGGCTCCGGCGGCTGATACAACCGCCGCGCCGCAAGACGATCAGGCGGCAGCCCCTGAAATCGTCGTCACCGGTACGCTGCTGCGAAATTCGGCGACCGCAACTGCCGCGCCGCTCACCGTGCTGAGCTCGGACGATCTCGCCAAGCGCGGCCTAAATACCGTGGCGGACGCGATCAACTCGATCGCGGCGAACAACGCCGGATCGATGAACAAGAACTGGAACAGCTTCAACTTCGCGACTGGCGCGACCGCGGTGTCGCTGCGCGGTCTGACGACCGGCAACACGCTGACCCTGTTCGACGGTCTGCGTAGCGCGCCCTACCCGCTGGCGGACGACGGCCATCGCAACTTCGTCGACCTCAATACCATTCCGAGCGCAATCGTCGACCGCATTGAGGTGCTCCAGGATGGTGCCTCGGCAACCTACGGCGCCGACGCCGTGGCCGGCGTGGTCAACGTCATCGTTAAGAAGGAAATCACCGGAATCCATCTCGACGGGTCGGCCGGCATTTCGGAGTATGGCGACGCCGGCGAGCAGCGCCTAACCGGTACGGTAGGGTACGGAAAGCTCTCCGAGCAGGGCTTCAACATCTACGCAAATGTCGAGTATCAGAAGAATGACCCGCTTTACGCGCGCGATCGCAAGTTCCCTTACAACGGCGGCGACCTCAGCAGCATCTGTAATGCTCCCGGCAGTTGTCTCAACAACGCCGTTACCAATGGGGTTCAGGGCACCGGTCTAATTTCGGGTATCGGTTCAACCCGCGTGCCGGTCGTGCGCCCCTACGACCCGACCTCACAGAGCGCGTTGGGCAATTGGCGGTTGCTGAATCAGTCGGCCGGCTGCCGCGATTTGCGGTCGATCACGCTCACCCCCGCTCAGCAGGCTGCGTTGGTCGATCCAATCACCGGTTTTGGCGCCGATGCCCAGCAGTGCCAGCAGGACAATATCCACGATTACCTCCAAGAGATGCCGACGGTCGAACGCCTTGGCGGCACAGTCAGGGGTACGGTGAATATTGGCAGCAAGGCTCAGGCCTATGCGATGTTCAATTTCTATCAGACGAAGACCGACAGCACGATCGCGCCGTTGTCTTTCGCCGGCCAGACCGCAGCGGGCGGCACGCAGTTTACTCTTAGCCCCGTATTGCTGCCGGTTTATGTCTGTCCGCGCGGCACGACTGCGGCGTGCACGTCGGCGAACGGAACGCTCAACCCGAACAACCCATATGCGGCGTTGGGCCAGGTGGCGCAGGTCAATTATCGTTACGACCAGCCACGTCGCACGCTGTCGGACGCGAAGACCTATCGCGCATCCGCCGGCATCAACGGCTCATTCGGCGACAATTGGCGTTATGCGGCCGATTTCACTTGGTCTCAAGTCGACCTCAAGATCACGAACAAGAACTATCTGTTCGCGCAGCATCTGATCGACGTGATCAACGACGGCAGCTTCAACTTCGTGGATCCATCGGCCAATTCGCAGGCGATCCGCGATTATATCGCGCCGACCAATGTTACCAACTCGCGCTCGAACCTGTGGCAGGCTCAGGCGACCCTGTCGAAGGACCTGTTCCAGCTTCCTGGTGGTTCCCTGTCCGCCGCGGTCGGTATATCGTATCGCAAAGAGTCGATCACCAACCCGAGCGCCAACCCGGCCAACGAGGTCAACCCAGCTGACCGCTATTACAGCGTCAACGCCGTGGGCGCGACTGGCAGCCGCAACGTCAAATCGGCTTTCTTCGAAGTCGAGGCGCCGATCGTCGACATGCTGAGCTTGAATGCCTCGGGACGCTATGACGACTATTCGTCGGGTCAGAAGAACTTCTCGCCGAAGTTCACCGCGATTTTCAAGCCGATCAAGGAAATCAAGCTCCGCGGCACCTTCTCCAAGGGCTTCCGTATCCCGAGCTTCAACGAGGCTTATGGGTTGCCGACGACCGGCTATATCACGGCCCAGATCGACCCGCAGACGACGACGGGTGCGGCCTTCATCGCTGCGCACGGCGGCAATGCCTATGCCACCCAGCCTTATTCTTACGGCCTGACCGCGATCGGCAATCCGTCCCTCAAGCCGGAGAAGTCCACCTCCTATACCGGCGGCATTGTCATTGAGCCGACCCGCAACTTCTCGTTCACCGCGGATTATTGGCACATCAAGATCAAGGGCCTGATCACCAATCCGGATTATTCGGGTGTGGAAGATGCCTATTATGCCAATAACGGCGTGGTGAACATTCCGGGCCTGACGGTGCTCCCGGGCATCAAGGATCCGGATCATCCCAACGCGCTGCCGTTGCTCGGCTTCATTCAATATTCGTTCGTCAACGCGAACTCGGAAACCGCTTCGGGCCTCGATTTCTCGGGCACCGCGCGCCTCCCGATCAGCGGCGGGATTACCTTTACCAGCCGGGTCGACGCGTCGTACTTGATCAAGCTGGAAAAGAATCTCGGCGCCGGCAATGTGCAGCGCTACGACGGCACGCTCAGCCCGTGCGACATCACGTCGTGCTCTGGTGCGCCGAAATGGCGGGGCACCTGGACCAACACGCTGGACTTCGGGCAGACGTCGCTGACCGGCACGGTGAATTACACCAGCGGTTATGACATGGCGTCGGTTGATTATGGTGGCGTCGAGGGCGATTGCGCTGCCAACGTTGGTGCTTCGGTCGTAACCTACGGTGATGGCACGCCGTTCAAGTGCCGGGCCAAGCGCTTCATCACGCTCGACCTGACCGCCAGCACAAAGATTGCCGATCACTTCACCTTGTACGCTAACGCGCTGAACATCCTGGGTGCGAAGCCGGACTTCAATCCTGGCCAGTCGTACAACCTCGGCTACAATTACAACGTCGCCTGGGAAGGCCAGGGCTTTGTCGGCCGGTTCTTCCGCGTCGGTGCGAAGGTCGACTTCTAGGTTTTCGCTTTTCATCGAGTGAAAAGATCGGGGCCGTTCCAGCAATGGAGCGGCCCTTTTTTTGATCAGGTTGCGGCCGTCTTTTCCGTGTGGCCAATTTGCTACAGCCGAAACGAAACCGATCCGCGCTGCTCCGTCCCGGCTTTACACCTATCCGCGGAGGTTCCATCCCCCAGCTCAATGCCTCGAACGTACCTGGGAGGGTGGTTCGGAGGGGCTTGGCGACGCTCGCACCGCAAGGGGAAACGGACGAGCCAGGCAAAGGCAAGACCTTGTGAAAATCGACACTACACATGCGCGTTCGCTTCGCGGGAGCGCAGCGTTGCGCGCGCTGATGCTGTGTGGCGCAGGCGCGTCGGCTGCGCTGTACGGCGCCCCGGCTTTTGCCCAGGACACGCCAGCGCCGGCCCAGACGACGGCGCCCGCGCCTGCCGCGCCTCAAGACGATCAGGCGGCGACCAGCGGCGATATCGTCGTCACCGGCACGCTGTTCCGTTCCAACCGGGACACCGTGTCGCCGATCACCACGCTGTCGAATGAGAACCTCGAAAAAGCCGGCATCACCAACGTAGCCGATGCTATTCGGTCGATCTCCGCGGACAATTCCGGCTCGATCCCCTCGGCATTCGCCAATGGTTTCGGTTCTGGTGGTGCGGGCGTCTCGCTGCGCGGTCTGACCGTCAACTCGACGCTCGTGTTGATCGACGGTATCCGCACGACCAGCTATCCCTATGCCGATGACGGTCAGCGGTCGTTCGTCGACCTCAACTCGATCCAGAAGAGCAATATCGACCGGATCGAGGTCCTGAAGGATGGCGCCTCCTCGACCTATGGCGCGGACGCGATCGGCGGTGTGGTCAACATTATCACCCGCAAGGAAATCAAGGGCTTTGAGGGTACGGCCGAAGGCGGTATTTCGGAGCGTGGTGACGGTGGCGAACAGCGCCTAACGCTGACCTACGGCTATGGCGATCTGTCGACCCAGGGCTTCAACATCTACCTTACCGGTGAATACGAGCACGACGAGATGATCTCGGCGGCAAACCGCAAGTTCCCGTATAACACCGCCGACCTCAGCTCGATCGGCGGCATCAACGGAAATGTCGGTGCGGACGGCGGGTTCGGGACGCGTCTCGGTACCACCAGCGCGGTGGTTCGGCCGGCGATGCAGGCGGTTCCCGGTGATATCTTCTCGGGTCAGTTCTTGGTGGACGGCGACGGTAATCCGCTTCCAACACGGATCCTCAGCCCTGGCGGCTGCGCGACCAATGGGCTGACCATTCAGCACAGCGACGCGACGGGCGATTATTGCGAAGAGAATCAGATTCCGTACGGCACGCTCCAGCCCGAGCAGACCCGTTACGGCGCCACCGCCCACCTGACCGCCAATGTCGGCAGTAATGCGCAGGCCTATCTGACCGGCACCTATTACCATAGCCGGGTCTATTCTGAGGCAGCGCCTTTCTCCGTGCGCCAGCGCAATCCGATCAACACCACCAACCTGGTGCTGCCGGCCATTCTCGCCAATGGCCAGGTCAATCCCAACAACCCCTATGCGGTGGCTGGCTGCACCGAAGGCGTCGATTGTATCGACGCGCAGCTTTCCTTCGCCTTTCCCCAGCTGATCCAGCGCGCGACCACCGAAAACGACGTTTATCGCGTTGCCGGTGGCATCAGCGGCAAGTTCGGTGACGGCTGGAGCTACTCGGTCGATGCCACTTATGCGCGCAGCGATCTGAAGGGGACAAATGCCGGCTATATCAACATTGCCGGCCTGACCTCGGCGGTCCTCAACGGTACATACAATTTCGTGGACCCGTCAGCGACGCCGCAGTCGGTGATCGATGCCATTTCGCCTAACGCAATCACCAGCGCGAAGAGCGAATTGTACATGATCCAGGGCAATTTGACCAAGGAGCTGTTCCAGCTTCCAGGCGGCCCGCTGCAGGTCGGCGTAGGTGGTTCGATCCGGCGCGAGACGCTCGACAACCCGAATGCCAACGCCAACAACGCCTTCCTCGGGCTCAATGCCGTGACCGCGTCGGGTAAGCGCACGATCTATTCGGCATATTTTGAGGTCGACGCCCCGGTCGTGAAGGCATTCGATCTCAACCTTTCGGGCCGGTACGACCATTATTCGGACGGGTTCAGCAACTTCTCGCCCAAGGCGGGCTTCAAGTTCCGTCCGATCCCACAGCTGATGATCCGCGGCACCTATTCGCGCGGTTTCCGCGCGCCGAGCTTCGCGGAATCGCAGAATGGTGCGGTGATCGGCTATACCTCGGCGACGCCGCCCTGTTCGGCGATCATCGCGCACGGTGGCGTCGCGACGCCAGACGGCTGCACCGGCGGCAATGCGTACGTGTCGCCCTATTCGATCGGCTTCAACAGCGCGTCCAACCCGAATCTGAAGCCGGAAAAGTCGCGTAGCTTTACCGGTGGCGTCGTGATCGAACCGACGCGGTGGCTGAGCTTTACCGCGGACTATTACAATATCCGCAAGACCGACGTGATTTCGGGCGGCCCGCTATCGGGTCAGGCTCTGGCGGCCTATTATGCCGGAACTGCGATTCCCGCCGGCTATACGTTCGTGCTCGACGATCCGGATCCGCAGTTTCCCAACGCGATCCGCAAAGTACTGATCGTCAACTCGCCGTACGCCAATGCGGCGTCGCTCGAGACGTCGGGCGTCGATGTCTCGCTCGAGGCACGTATCCCGCTCGGCGGCGCGAAGCTGACGAGCCGCCTCGAGGGGACGGAGATCTTCTATTACCGCTTCGACGGTGGTGACGGGAACGTCCTCGATTATGTCGGCACCCAAGCGCCGTACATTCTGTCGTCGGGCGCGGGCACGCCGCGCTGGCGCGCCAACTGGCAGAACAGCATCGAAGTCGGCAAGTTCACGCTGACCGGCACCGCTTATTATGTCAGCGGGTACAAGACGATCGCTACCGATCAGAACGGCCCCACTGCCACCACCTGCGCCGACCAACTCTACAATCCCGGCGAAACATTCTGCCACACCAAGGGGTTCTTCGATCTCGACCTGGTCGCGCAGTTCAAGGTCAACGACAAGTTCACTTTCTACGTGAACGCGATCAACGTTTTGGACGCGTCGGCGCCGCTCAACCCCGCCAACTACGCGGGAGCCGCAGCGAACTACAACCCGACCTGGACCCAGACGGGTATCGTTGGCCGCTTCTTCCGCGCTGGGGCGAACTTCAAGTTCTGATCCCTGCTCGAGAAGCAAAAGAATGGGGCCGCTCCAGCAATGGAGCGGCCCCTTTTTTGTCCGTCAAGGCGGCCCCGATCACACGACCGTCAGCGTCAGCTTGCCATCGCCTTCATCAACCTGGACGGTCTGCCCGTCCTTGACCCCGCCCGACAGGATCAGGTCGGCGAGTGGGTCCTGCAGATAACGCTGGACCGCGCGCTTCAGCGGGCGCGCACCATAGACCGGGTCGTAGCCGACACGGCCGAGCCAGTCGCGCGCCGCTTGGGTTAGGTCGATCGCGATCTTGCGGTCGGCGAGCAACTTGCCGACCCTTTCGACCTGGATGTCGACGATCGGCGCCATCTCGCTCTGCCCAAGCCGGTGGAACAATACGATCTCGTCCAGCCGGTTGAGGAATTCCGGGCGGAAATGGCCGCGGACGATCTCCATCACTTGCGGCTCGACCGATGCAACGCTCTCGCCGTCGCCCAGGCTCGTCAGGAACTGGCTGCCGAGATTGGAGGTCAGCACGATGATCGTGTTGGTGAAGTCGACCGTGCGGCCCTGGCCGTCGGTCAATCGACCATCGTCGAGCACCTGGAGCAGGATATTGAAGACATCGCCATGCGCTTTCTCGACCTCGTCGAACAACACGACCTGATAGGGCCGCCTGCGAACCGCTTCGGTTAGAACGCCGCCTTCCTCATAACCAACATAGCCCGGAGGCGCGCCGATCAACCGCGCGACCGAGTGCTTCTCCATGAACTCGCTCATGTCGATCCGTACCATCGCCGCGCTGTCGTCGAACAGGAATTCGGCGAGCGCCTTGGTCAGCTCGGTCTTGCCGACACCGGTCGGGCCGAGGAACAGGAAGCTGCCGAGCGGCCGATTGGGATCCTGCAGACCGGCGCGCGCGCGCCGCACCGCGGTCGACACGGCGCGGACGGCATCGGCCTGGCCGATCACGCGCTTGCCCAGCTGTTGCTCCATCTGCAGCAGCTTCTCGCGCTCGCCTTCCATCATCCGGTCGACCGGAATGCCGGTCCAGCGGCTGACCACGGCGGCGATATCTTCGGCAGTGACTTCCTCGCGCAGCATCGCACCCTCGGTCGAGCCTTGGGCCTCGGCGAGCTGCTTTTCGAGCTGGGGGATGGTGCCGTAGGAAAGCTCGCCAGCCTTGGCGAGGTCACCCGCGCGCTGAGCCTGCTCAAGCGCGACGCGCGCCTGGTCGAGCTGCTCCTTGAGCTTGGCCTCGGCGCCGATCTTGTCCTTTTCGGCCTGCCAGCGCTGCGTCAGTTCGCTCGACTGCTGTTCGAGATTGGCGAGCTCGCCTTCGAGGTTGGCGAGGCGATCCTTGGATGCCGCGTCGGTTTCCTTCTTGAGCGCCTCGCGCTCGATCTTGAGCTGGATGATGCGGCGATCGAGCGTCTCGATCTCCTCGGGCTTGGACTCGACTTCCATGCGAATACGGCTCGCCGCCTCGTCCATCAGGTCGATCGCCTTGTCGGGCAGGAAGCGGTCGGTGATGTAGCGGTTGCTGAGCGTCGCCGCCGAAACCAGAGCCGCGTCGGTGATCCGCACGCCGTGGTGCAGCTCGTATTTCTCCTTCAACCCGCGCAGAATCGAGACGGTGTCCTCGACCGTCGGTTCGCCGACGAACACCGGCTGGAAGCGCCGCTGCAGCGCCGGGTCCTTTTCGACATATTTGCGATATTCGTCGAGCGTGGTGGCACCGACGCAATGCAGCTCGCCACGCGCCAGCGCCGGCTTGAGCAGGTTGGATGCGTCCATCGCGCCGTCGGTCTTGCCCGCGCCGATCAGCGTGTGCATCTCGTCGATGAACAGGATGATGTCGCCCTCGGCGCCCTTCACTTCGTCGAGCACGCCCTTCAGCCGCTCCTCGAACTCGCCGCGATATTTGGCGCCGGCGATCAGCGACCCCAGGTCGAGCGCCATCAACCGCCGGTCCTTGAGCGTATCGGGCACGTCGCCATTGGCGATGCGCAGCGCGAGCCCTTCGGCGATCGCCGTCTTGCCGACGCCGGGCTCGCCGATCAGCGCTGGGTTGTTCTTGGTGCGGCGCGCCAGGATCTGGATTGTGCGGCGGATTTCCTCGTCGCGGCCGATCACCGGGTCGAGCTTGCCGTCGCGCGCGGCCTCAGTCAGGTCGCGCGCGAACTTCTTGAGTGCGTCGTACCGATCCTCGGCGCCCGCGGTGTCGGCGGTGCGCCCGCCGCGCAGTTCGTTGATCGCCGCGTTGATGCCCTCAGGCGTCGCGCCGGACGCCTTGATCGCCTTGCCGGCGGCCGTGTTGAGGCTGAGCGCGAGCGCGACGAGCAGCCGCTCGACGGTGACGTAGGAATCGCCGGCTTTCTGCGCGATCTGCTCGGCCTGATCGAGCACGCGCACGGCGTCATTGTTCAGCCCCGGCTGGGTCTGCGCGCCGGAACCTGAAACGGCGGGGATCTTGGCCAAAGCGAGATCCGTTTCGCTGGTGGCCTTCTTCGCGTCGCCGCCGGCCTTCTGGATCAACCCGGCGGCCAAACCCTGCTCGTCCTCCAGCAGCGCCTTCAACAGATGCTCGGGAGTGATCTGCTGGTGGTTCATGCGGATCGCGACGGTCAGCGCGGATTGCAGGAAGCCTTTGGCGCGGTCGGTAAATTTTTCGAGGTTCATTGGTCGTCCCTGATCAAACTTGCCACGAATTTAGTGTTGCAACTTTGCAACACAAGGCTTGCCGTCGCAATTCGTAACTCCCCTAGCTTGCGATCGTCACGGGTCCGTCACGGACCTTTCTCCGCACTGCAACCTAAATGCCGCCATTGTGCAACGCGGCATGCCTAGGCGCGAGCCCAGAGGGAACGATCCACGTAACCCCAAAAGGGAATGTTTCATGATCCGCATCGTATCCGCCTGCCTGCTTGCCGGCACCGCTTTGTCCTGGCCGCTCGCCGCTCAAGCCGCGGACAAGCCAGTTGCCGACGATAAATCCGCGGCCGCGGCCCCGGCGGCCGACGATAGCGCGCCTGCTGCCACCGACGCGACCGACATCGTCGTTATCGGCCGCGGGGAATCGCGTCAGGTGCAGCGCATCGGCGCCGCGGACATCGACATCCTGGCCTCGGGCACCAGCCCGCTCAAGGCGATTTCCAAACTGCCGGGCGTCAATTTCCAGTCGGCCGACCCGTTCGGTGCCTATGAATGGTCGGAGCGCGTCTCGATCCGCGGCTTCAACCAGAACCAATTGGGCTTCACGCTCGACGGCATCCCGCTCGGCGACGGCAGTTACGGCAACGTCAACGGTCTCCATATCAGCCGAGCGATCAGCTCGGAGAATATCGGCGAGACCCGCGTGTCGCAGGGCGCCGGATCGATCGGGACACAGGCGACCAACAATCTCGGCGGCACGGTCGAGTTCTTCTCGTCCGATCCGACCGAGACGTTCGGCGTCACCGCCAACGGCACCTATGGCAGCAACAATGCGGTCCGCGCCTTCTTCCGCCTCGATACCGGCACGCTCGGCGACAATGGCCCGTCGGCCTATGTTTCCTACGCCTTTGCCGACACCGACAAATGGAAGGGCTGGGGTTCGCAACGCCAGAGCCAGGTCAACGCCAAGTTCGTCGCGCCCGTCACGCCCGGCGTGCGGCTGGTCGGCACGTTCGATTTCTCTGCGCGGCGCGAGAACGACTATCAGGACATGTCGCTCGACATGATCAAGCGGCTCGGCTGGAATTGGGACAATATCAGCAATAACTTCCCATTGGCGGTCAAGGTCGCCGATGTCGCGAATAATATCGACAGTTTTAACAACACGACCGGAGCGCCCGGCGCGGACGGCAAGTCGGACATCACCGGCCTTCCGCCGTCCAATCCCGCGGCGGGTAAGGTCTTTCCATCGCCGATCGCATCGCTCGACGATGCCTATTTCGACGCGGCGGGCTTGCGTAACGACTATCTCGCTTCGCTCGGCGCTGAAAGCAGCGGGGACTCGAAGATCAAGTGGAGCCTGAAGGGCTATTACCATTCGAATCACGGCCAGGGCATCTGGTTCACGCCGTATGTGCCCTCGCCGTCAGGCGTGCCGATCTCCGTGCGCACGACCGAATATGACATTCGCCGCAAGGGCGTGTTCGGCTCGGTCGGCGGCGATCTCGGCGCATTCGGCGAACTAACCGTCGGCGGTTGGTACGAGCGCAACGATTTCCGCCAGGCGCGCCGCTATTACGGGCTCGACAGCCTGACAGCCTCGACCCGCGACAGCCTGGATTTCCAGGACTACCCGTTCGCGACGCAATGGGATTTCCAGTATCACACCGACACCGTACAATATTATGTCGAGGACAAGTTCACCTTCGGCAAGTTGACGGTCAATCTGGGCTGGAAGGGCTATGACGTTCGCGCCACCGCCACGCCGATCGTCTCGGGCGGGCTGGCGCAAGGCAAGATCAAGACCACCGACTGGTTCCAGCCGCATGCCGGCTTCGTGTACAAGCTCGGCGGTCAGGCCGAGGTGTTCGGCGGCTTTACCGAGGTGACGCGCGCGTTCGTCGCCTCGGCGACCGGCGGTCCGTTCGCAACGACCCAAGTCGGCTTCAACAATCTCGGCAACCTCAAGCCCGAGACGTCGGACACGTACGAGCTCGGCGCGCGCGTGCGGTCGGGACCGTTCACCGGATCGATCCCGGGCTATTATATCGACTTCCAGAACCGCCTGATCGCGTTCGCCAACGGCGCCGGGATCATCGGCAATCCGGCGATCCTGCAGAATGTCGGCTCGGTCCGCTCGTACGGCATCGAGGCGACGGGACAGGTCAAGCTGCCTTACGGCTTCGGGCTGTTTGCCTCCTACGCCTATAACGATTCGACCTATCGCGATAACGTGTTCAACGCGAAGGGTGTGCTGATCGCCAACACCGCGGACAAAACCGTGGTCGATGCCCCCAAGCACATCGCCTCGGGCGAGATCACCTATGATGGTCAGCTGTTCTTCGGTCGGATCGGCGCGAATTATATGTCGAAGCGCTTTTTCACGTACGAGAACGACCAGTCGGTCCCCGGCCGCGTGCTGATCGACGCGACGGTCGGCGTCCGTCTCAATATCGACGGCCGCAAGTTCGAGCTGCAGGGCAATGCGACCAATCTGCTCGACAAGAAATATATCGCCACGATCGGCTCGAACGGCTTCGGCAATCGCGGCGACAACCAGACGCTGCTGGTGGGCGCGCCGCAGCAATTTTTCGTCACGCTCAAGACCAAGTTCTGAGGACGGGGTTCGAGAAAAAAGGGAAGGGGCGCGTCCTGGTGGCGCGCCCTTTTTTAGGTCCCTCTCCCTCTGGGGGACCGTTGCAAAACTATCTGGAAGTTGATTCTCTGTAGCTGATGCTGGAGGGAAGAGATGGCGGTTAGATCGACGGGCCAGTTCAGTTTTGTGGAGGCGTTGGCGCCACAGCTGGCGAGT
>Ga0157371_10000472_pt1 | contig 49197 bp, 107 predicted proteins | sample C45metaG_FD_113462 | JGI IMG/M metagenome (GOLD analysis project Ga0157371, IMG submission 113462) | Corn rhizosphere microbial communities from Kellogg Biological Station, Michigan, USA - C4-5 metaG | ecosystem: Host-associated > Plants > Roots > Rhizosphere > Soil | place: USA: Michigan... | reverse complement strand
TCCTTAGCCGATGCCTGCAGAGGCGCGTGGCCTCCCGCAAGAGTAATTTGGCCTACAGGAACGTCTGTACCATCGTCAGTGCGAACAACTCCTGTGCGGAAGTGTGCATACTTACTCTTTGAGCGTGGTGGCTTTGTAGCGTTTGGCAAACCAATATGATCGGTGTGCCAAGCGGCAATGTGGCCGTATACACGTCCATCATCTTCAATAGTTAGTGGTGTTGGACCATTTAGACGAGGGTTTTCAAACCAATCGCGAGGTGGAACAACAGGAGCCGCGGAAGCCGCTAGGGCTGAAAGTTGTGAATCCATATCATCAAACTCTTCTTCGTATACCCCATCAGGTACAACATAGTCGGATTCCTCGTAGAAGTTTGGAGCTTCATCAAGGATAATCGAGCATTCTTGGAATGCCGGTTTTGCTACGAGTGTTGCACCCATAATGCGAGCCTTGCTCACATTGATCTTCTTAGACTCGATCTTCTCGGTCTCAGGAGGAGCTTCCTCGCCCTCAGCCAATTCAACTGGAGGTTCTTCTACTTCTGCTTGGGCTGATCCTTCGAACTTGTCAAGGTCTGCAGATATTCCGCGAAGAAAACCTCCACGCACAAGGCGTTCAGCTTCTCGACCGTAGACTCCCACGTCAAAAACACCTGTCGCATTTCCGTACCCGCCCTCTACTCGTTCAACGTAATCGATACGACCAACAATGGCTGAGCCATCATGACCGTCGTCTGTAAGAATCTGCCACATAAGTGGAAGTGGAAGGTTGCGAGATGATAAAGAATCTTCATCAAACTGACGACCATCACCAGACTCAAGACCCTCAGGAATGAGAAGAGGAATGGTGAAGGACGCTCCCACTTCAATGTCTGCTACAGATGCGACAACAGGTTCTGTCTTTGCCGCTTCATTTGCTGCATCATTAGCACGACGAATTACCTTTTCAGAAAATTCGTTGCTGCTAAAGAATGCTTCGTTAATGTTAGCTGGAATTTTCATACTCAGCGCTTTCTCTTGCGTGGTTTATACTGCCCAGTCGCTTTGTCATGAGTGATGTTTGGAACGCCAAACAACTCCTTATGCATGTTCTGAGCCATTCCCCAAGCGCGACCAGGCACCTTGAGGTACTTAACAAGATGACGGTAAGCGCGAGTCAAATCTCCGGGTGTTCCCCAACGAATCTTAGCAGCACCTGCGCCGTGCATCCAATAGTTCTTTAGTCGACGGACTGCGGCATAATCTCCAGGAGTATCAGCGATTCCAGGAGCACCAGCTGCAAGGATTTCACCAAACTCGCCCATCAAAGGAGAAACAGCAGCAGCTGTCATTCCGCGTTCTACAGTCGATACGTTTCGCCAATCTGCTGGAAGAAGGTCTGCACGATTAAGCGCAAATGCACGCTTACGGACATGTGCCTTTTCCTCGGCTGTTGGTTCTACAAAGCTGAGAACAGTTAGGCTCTCTTGTAGGTCTTCAACAGTCTTGATTGAGAACGAACCGTCGGCAAGTTCAAATCCTACAGAGAGGTTCTGAATCTGCTTGGATGATGAAATATCATCAGGAGTTTCCTGAGATTCACCGTCATGCTCATCAATCTGGTTAAGAACAGTCTTCACAGTCTCGGTGTCATCAAGCTCTACAACTGGAGGAGGAGTTGCTCCACGAAGATCGGCGAGCATTGTTTCATCCTTGACCCATTCTCCACCCTTACGAGTGTAGGCCTCAGGAACATTCTCAGCAGTCTTGCGAATTGCAACCGCGTCCATTACAGCAGTCTTATCAACTTCATCGACAATCGCGAAATAGATGGCTGGCTCTTCAGTCTCTTCACCTGCAGCAGTGACTGTGGTGTTGATGACTTCTTCTCCGAGCCATTCGTTAATACGCTCAGCAACATTCTCAACGAGAGGAAGTTCCTGAGGTAGACGCGCTTTGTTGAAAGCTGTTAGAGTCTTGCTCGGAGGATTAGCTCCACCGCCTGCTCCACCTCCACCAAACTTTCCACCAGGTCCACGGTTCTGACGCTTAGCGTTGATGCTGCGCTCTGGTGTTGAGTAACCTGTACCATCTGCAAGAACTGCAGAGATTCGGTCGAGTTCCTCAAAATCAATTTCAGAAGCTGCGAGCTCGTATAGATTACGCTCTACGTGGTTTGCACCATAAACGTCAAAGCCGAGAGGAGAGTCTGTTGGGTTTTGGTTGATCCAGGTAGCAAGCTGTGCAGCTGTTTCACCGTCAAGAGGAAGAATGTATGGCTCGTCAACGTCTGCGATAGACTCGCCAACAGAAAGCTCCCATTTCCCATTTACCCAGTCGTAGAGCTCCTCAGTACGAGGATCAACTGCCAGGAGTGCCTGGAAGTAGTCTGAGTCCTCAGTATCGCTAATGCCGTAGTAGTATAAGTCATCCTCGTCAAAAGGCGCCACAGAGGCTGTCAGAGGGTCTTGTACAGAACAAACCTTCTCTGCCCAACGACGGCCATACTTTCCGCCACGAAGTTTTTCAGCCTTATCGATCTGGCTGAAGAACGTATACATCCATTCAATGTCTTCTTTGGCTACAGGACCTTGAGAGATTCTCTTTGCTACGTCACGGTCTGTATCCGAAATGAGCGCTGAAAATTCCTTGAGCGCTGCCGAAATCTCTTCTCTTACATTCTTTGGAGCTCTGTAGAGTCGTGGCTTTTTCGGAGTCTCAGGAGCTGAAGCCACAATGGCTCCATCAGCGATTTCAACTAGACTTGCAAAGGTCTTGGCATCATCCTTAGTAGGACGACGCCAAGACCCTGATGCGACAAGAGCTTCAAAAGAACCAGTAGCGGTCTCTGAAGAATTAAGAGAAAGGACTTCGTATCCTGTAGAAGATTTCAAAATGACTGAATTACCATCTCGGGAAACTCTAGATATAGAAACCATTTTCACTCTTCCACATTTTAATGTTACAAAAAACTTATTCTATTATATCTTTACTCAGAGTCGCTAATGAATTGCGAAATATCTGAACGGGTAACTGCCCCATCCTTTGTTGCAGCACCATCCCAGAACTCGAGAGCGTCATCAGTTACGTCGACCCATTCGATGTCAAAAATGGTAGGCTGTTCTTCATCAGTTGCAACTGGAACCCAGTCGCCGTTCTCGCGGACCTTTAGTCCGTCTTCCTGCTCTTCGAGCAGTTCCAGAACGTTGTCATCTTCATCAATAGTAAATACAAGAGCCATGCTAAATCCTTTAGAGTGTAAGCTGGTGGCACTCTTGTCGAATGCCACCAGCTTAATTATTTGTTACTAATTACTTCTTCTTGTAAGGAACGAATCCCGACTTGTCAACCTTCTCTTCAACACCGAGGTCTTCAAGCTTAGAACCGACGATTCCTCGTGGCTGCTGAAGTGGGTCGTTGTCGAATACGATTCGAGCGTACTTACCGTTGTTCTCGAGCTTGACAACACGTCCACGTCCGAACTTCGGGTGGATAACTACAGCACCGACGTAAAGTGGTGCATCAGCCTTTCCTGGAATGAATGGCTTACCATCCTTGTCCGTCTGAAGAGCGTTTCGTGTAGCTGTTGTTCCGCTGTTGACCTTCTGCTTTGGCTTCTGGTCTCCAACCTTGGTTGATGGGTCCTTGATGGAACTCGGAGTTCCAGTCTCACCCTTACCAAGCTTAGTGAGCTTGACACCGTAGGTACGCTTCGGGTTGTCGCCATCCTTGTCGAAGTGAACTCGAGCGAACTCGCCGTTTCCTTCAAGACGCTGGATAGTACCGACACCATGCTTGCCGTGGTTAACACGTTCGCCGATTGACCATGCTCCGACAGCTGCTGTGCTTTCACCTGGGAAGGCAACAGTCTTCTTGTCCTCAGGACCTGTGACTGTCTTAGACTCTCCAGTCTGCGCAAGCTTAGTAAGTGCTACACCAAATGTCTTCTTCGGATCATCGTACTTATCGAAGTTAACTCGTGCGTACTTACCATTTCCTTCAACGCGCTGAATAGTTCCACGTCCATGCTTCGGGTGGTCAACAACCTGTCCTGCTGCAAAGTCGGAACCTGTAGATGGAGCAGTTGACGGCTCGTCGCTTTCAGTCGGAGTTTCGTGCGTATCTGGTGCTTCAGGCTCTGGTGAGCTGCTCTCAGGAGTCTCCGGTGCTTCTGTAGGAGTCTCAGAATCCTTAGATGTAGACTTATTAGTCCATGCGGACATCTCTTCATCAGAAGGATTCATGCGAGCTGTAATCTGTAGAACACCGTTCTCGTCTTCCTCAACCTTCGAGATGAAGAGCTTTGAACCGCGTGGTGCTACATATTCGCCATCAGGAGTCTGGTCAGCTTGAGTAATTTTAGTTCCGGCAGGAGCTTCAATTGTGAAGATTGCTGGAACCTTACCGGCTGTACGCGGTTCACGGTTCTCCAGGTAAATCTGTGCTAGCTGCTTATCGCTGCCAACAGACATTACACCCTTATCCGTAAACACGGAACCTGGCTTCCACTGAGAAGTTGTCTCAGGAGATGCAAGAACTGAACGGTAGAAAGTAGAGTCTGCTTCAAGAGCACTTGACCCTGCCCACTTGTCCATCTTGTTTCCCCAAGCAATTGCTCCACGGCTTGGCTTCTCACTGTTTCGCAGTTCGAAGTTGTGCTTCAGAGTGCGGTGGTCAAGACCAACATACTCGTTACGAAGCTTAGCCCATGTGTCACCACTCATTGAACCGTCACGAATAGCGTTCGGCTCTGTTGAGTTAAACTCTCCAGTGTCGATTGGCTCAGCGTTAAGAACGTCACCCTTCTTCTTGTTCCACAGACGAGATGAATACTGCTTTGCCTCGTCATGAAGAGTAAGAGCTTCAAAGCGGAGACGCTGCATCGCTTCAAGATCATCAGGAGTCACATTGCGACCCATGTTGCCCTTGTCACCGATTGGACCATCCTTAGCGATTACGCCATGGATACGTGCATCCAAATCTGCAATAGCCGCATTCAGCTCTTCATCCGACATCTTGTCGATTTCTTCAGCTGACTTGTGGTCATCGAATGTGTGTCCGAGTTTCCATTCACCCTTTCCAGCAAGGAAGATTCCGCGATCAGTTACACTCTGAATATTGTTTGGGTTCTTGCTATTGCCGTATCCCCATGAAACAGGTGAAATCTTGGTGTAAGTCGTATCATCCTTGGTAAAGCGAGTTCCAATATCGGCAATTCGCATCATGTCAGCTGTCGGTGTTACGTTACGCTCGTTTGAATCCTTGTCATGCGCATAAGCGTATGTCAACTGTCCATGAGCATCTCGAACAGACTTTAGACGGCTCGCGTAATCCTTGTTCTCAAGAGAGCGACCGAAACGCATGATGCTGTTTCCGTCTGGGTCTTTAAGGGTGTAGCGAAGAAGTCCACGACCATTGTCTTCCCAAGAAAGGCTGTAGCCTTCATCGTCAAGCTCAACGCTCTTGTCAACGGAACCATCTTCATCATTCTTGACCTGATCAATCAGGCTTGTGGAACGATCCTGGTATTCCTTGAGATCGGCTTCCTTTAGTCCAGCTCGGTCACCATTCTGGCTTCCGTCTCCAGGTCCGTCAGCTCCATCCCCATTTCCTCGATCCAGGCTTCCTCCATCGGAGTCAGCTCGTCCCTCGTCAGTTCCTGATTCTCTTCCATCGGAGTCCTCTAGTTTGTAGGTTTCTAGCTCATTGTTGTCCTTGTCGTAAAGACCAAGGAATTTGTCGTCTTCGGTGCTTCGTTCACCAATTGCGATGTACATGCCATCAGAATCGGGAACTTCCCATGCACGGTCCTTCTTGTCTTCCCAAGATTCACCGTTGTCTTCGTTGATGTAGAAAGCTGCTTCATCGACAGTGTTCTGAATTGCCTTGTCAGCAGAACCTTCAGCAGGCTCAGAGTCGGCTGGAGATTCCTCTTCAGCAGGCATTTCCTTTTCAGCATCGTCAGCAAGCTTCTTTTCCTCGGCTTCATTTCCGGAATCAGCCTCATCCTCAGATGGTGCGTTTTCTTCCTTCTTGTCTTCTTCGGCAGGAGCTTCTTCGGCCTTAGGAGCTTCATCCTTTGCTGGTTCATCACCAGAAGAATCATCACTCTTCGAGCTGTCGTCTTCCTTCTTGGAATCTGATGAATCATCCTTCTTGGAATTTACAGCTTCGAGAACGGCATCGGCACGGCTCTTGTCAGACGCGGAGAATGGAACGAAGCCAGCTTCATTTCCATCTTCATCTTTAATAGAGTAGCCAAGGTTTCCCTTGTCGTCTCGTGCAAGCTCAAGAGACATTCCATTACCGAGAGGCTGAGGCTTTGCTTTCGCAATAGTCTCATCAACAGACTTCGCCTTGATCTTGCCAACGTCACTCTCGAGCTTGTCGAAAGCCTCAATGGCCTGATCGTGAGTAAGATCGCTCTTGCTCTCAGACTTGGCTGAATCCTCTTCAGCTGGCTTGTCGTCTTCCTTTGCAGAATCCTTTTCAGACTTCTTCTTGTTCAGACCAAGCATCTCGCGGTTTTTATCGCTGTCAGATACAATCATCTTACGACGAGCAACTTCACCGGACTCGGGGTTTGGAGAGATCGTGATGGTGTCTTTCTCTCCATCAGAGCTTTCAACTTCCCACGTCTTCTTAGCGCCATCCTGCTTGATGTCTTTGATTTCCCAAGACTTACCATCGGGCTTGACACGGACATCGCCGCCAGTAATTGGAGCGAGCTTGCCCTTGTTCTTGCCTTCGCTGTAACGCTGAGCAATGAACTTGTCACCAACATTCATGCGGTCTGCAGAAATCTTTCCAAGCTTCTTCTCAGAGAGCGGAGCAATTCCATTCTCAGGAACCTCATAAGATTCACCAACACCAGAACCATCTGACTCTTCAGAAGCTGGAGCTTCGTCTGACTTCTTCTCTTCAGAAGGTGCGAGCTTTTCGCGCTGCTTCTTCAGATTGTCGACGTTCTCCTGGATACGATCAGCGAGTGGCTGATTGTCCTTCTTCTTAGCGTCATCAATCATCTTCTCGCCAGCGGCGATCTTACGGTCGATTTCAGCGAGCTTGGCATCAGGAGTGTTCTTCTCCTGCTTGTCCTTCTCGAACTCGCGCTGACGGTCAATAGAATCCTTAGCGCGATCTGCACGAGCTTCAGGAGAATCTTCCTGTTCGCGACGAGCGCGCTCTTCCTGATTCTTCTTCACCTTCTCGTCAGAGTCGGTTGGGAACTTCTCCTTCTTGAACTCAGCGTAAGCTTCCTGAGCTTTCTTGTACTCAGGTGAAGTCTTCTTATCCGCAATCTGCTTGTCAGAAGCTTTCTTTCCAGATTCACTCTGGAAGAACTCCTTGTCCGCTTCAGTTTCGTTCTCAGCGTTCTTGATCTTCTCGATGTCGCCATCAGAGAAGCCAGCGTCCTTTAGAGCCTTATCAAGCGGAGCCTTGTCGGAATCATCTTCCTTCTCAGAATCCTTTTCGGTTTCCTTCTCAGCTTCAGCAGGCTTCTCAGAATCCTTCTTAGCTTCGCCAGAATCCTTATCGGCTTCCTTTTCGGCTGTTTTAGCCTTTGGCTCAGATTCCTTTGGCTTGTCAGCTTCCGGCTTGTTCTCAGGAGCCTGAGGTTCTTCTGAGGGCGCGTCCGATCCGTCAGATGAAGACTTATCCTCAGTGCTGCTCTTGATAGCCTGGGCGAGCTCCTGTGAACTCTTGTAATCCTTTGGATTGTGGTTAGCAACAACGTTTCCGTCTGAGTCGCTAACGGCAATGTTCCAGTCACCATTCTCATCACGAGAACCGTTTAGGTTGAAGACCTCACCAGAATCAGCCTTGAAGTCGTAAGTAGCGTCAGCAATAGCTTCAGCTTCCTTGTCACCTTCAAGACTCTTCGAGTCGATGTCGCCAAGGTCTTCGTTTAGGTTTTCGATAGTCTTCTGAAGAGACTCAATCGGAGTTCCCTCAGATTTCTTCTCAGCAGGCTTTTCAGCTTCCTTCTTCTCAACAACCTGGTGCTTGTCGTTGATGTCGTTTACAGCCTTGCGGTAAGCGTCAACGAAAGCCTTGTTCTGGTTCTTACGAGCGATTGGAAGGTAGTCACCCGCATCAGAATCTTTAAGAGCCTTGAGAGCTTCTTCACCGGTCTTGGCATCGTTAATGCGCTGCTTGTCCTCTTCGGACAAGTCAAGACCGTCGAGCTCGAGCTTCTTCGGAAGATCAGCCTTAGCTTCTCCTTCATCAGCATTCTGAATTGCAGCGTCAACTTCTTGGTCATCGGCAAGAACGTTGTCCTTCTTGTCGATCTCATGACGCTTGCCATTGGAATCCTCGACAGTTACCTTGTCACCAGAAGTGTCGACAACGCGAGCACGGATTGGCTCGTCCTTGTCGTCGAGGCCGATATCAAATCCATCGTCCTCCATCTTCTCAGCGTCGGAGTCAGAGATTCCGTAGCCCTTGCCAACGAGGTGGACTTCATCGCCCTCTTCAAGGTCCTCAGCATTTGTTGTGAGGCGCTTTGACGGATCGTTGTCGCGTACCTTAATAGAAGACTTATCTGAGGACTTCTTTGCCTTCTTCGCCTGAACAGAACCTGTTGGCTTTGCAGGCTTCGCATCAAGAGAACCCTTGGCGCGGATTGGCTCAACTTCGCGGTGGTTGACGTACTGCTTAGAGCCGTCTTCCATCGTTACTTCAACATTGTTACCCTTGAAGGCGGTGGCGGTACCATTGTGCCACTTTCCATCCTTGAACCACTTGATACCACCACCCATCTCAATCCATTTTCCGTGCTTATCACGGAGCTGCTTGGCAACACGTGCGCGACGCGATGCCTTTGACTCTTTATTCCATGCCATCTGGTTCTACCAAATCTGTAGCAGTTTCATTATCGTTCGTTTCGATTATATCATCGGAGGTAGACTGTTCCCCACCCTCCAACGCATCATTGAGAGCTGCTTGATCTTCAGGTGCAGAGTTCGCCATGCTGGCTTGACGAGCAATCTCGTAAAGCTCTGGAATGTTGAACTTAATCAAGGCTTCCATGATTGGCTCACTGATCAGACCCTGAGACTGAGCAAGTCTCCATGCCTTCTCGTTCTGAGTTGGCGCATCAGACTCTGGGAAGCCATTAGCTCGACGCCAAGCTTCCTCGCTGATGATGCCCTTATCAAATCCTTCAGAAGCCGCTTCAGCTTTAGAAGGCTTTGTGGTGATGGCAGATGGATCATACCAAAGTGTGCTCTTGCGAGCAATCTTTGGATCGACACCATTCACGATGAGGAACGGACGGTAGAAGACTTCAGTGAGCTGGTCAACGATCATAAGAATCATTGGCTCAATGTGTGCCTTGTAGAGCGTTTCCTCGATCATCACAGCGTTTGAGTATTTAACTGACGCTAGACCAGTCGCAACATCCTTTGGAATGTCGAGGCTGGCCAGAACACGGTCGAGAACTGCATCAGCGCGGGCCTGTTCCTCAGTTCCAAATCCCTTAGCAAGCTGAATGTGACGGATTGCTGCAATAGCTTCTTTAGGTCCACGAAGAATCGTTGGAAGAAGGCTAGACGCATCATTCTCGTCATTCATTGGAGCTGCAAGAGCTTCGAGCAGGAGTTCCTGGAAAGACTGCTGAGCGTCGTCAGACAGTTCAGCCATTTCATTTCCGTCTTCGGAGTAGTCTCCATCAGACTGGAATGCTGCGTCGAAATCATCAGGAATACCGAGGATACCATTGCCTAGACCAGAACGAGCCGCAATACGGGCCTTCTTGTTGGAGAGCAAGAGCTCTTCCAGGTCCTCAAGAATACCGCGCAGTGATGAGTCAGCTTCCTCGGAGAAACGAGGGTGGTTGCGCCACATACGGCTGCAGTGCTGACCAGGGTAGATTTCGATGTAGTCTTGAATCTGTGCCTGACGGAATGGCTTGAGGTAGGTTCTCTCGGTCGTCTGGTCACCGCGACCACTCTTAATAACAACGATCTCACTGGTAGAACGAATCTGCCATTTTGAATCGATGCCTTGTGAGAGCTTCGGTGGTTCCTCGACTAGGAAACATTCACCCGCGATAAACAGGTTGAGTGCGAAGTCACGGAGAAGCCCGGAGATACCACCGTTTCCTGTTGACAGGATTTCGATGGCCTCCGAAGCCAACTCGATGATGCGTGCATCATAGTCTTTGATGCTAGAAAGATTTGACGGTACCGTTGAGGAGTCCGTAATGAGGGCTGGGTAAAGACGGATTCGCGAGAGAATGCTAGCGAGCATGTTCGCTGTGAATTTAATGTGGCCGATAAGGTCGTAGTATTCCCACGCGTCTTCTTGCCATGTTTCATTCTGAAGACGACGAGCAAGGGCTTGAACCTGTCGTGAGTCTTTCAAATCAATTCGTACGGCCGACGCAGTCATTCCACGGTAAGCAGAATATGAGACTGGTGAGGGAGAAACTCCGTTATCGGCGTCCGGCTTGTTGAACAAAACACCCATGTGACACCTCAGAGATAGTATGCATTTACTAAAAGTAAATTATACTACACTAAAGATTCGTGTCGAGAAGACCTGTAATCGCACTCGAGGCAAGAATTTTCTGAGCTGCGTCACTTAATTCGGGTGAGGCCTTGTCAAGAACGACTAGTGCACCACCTACCCAAATTGAAATGCACCAAGGGCAGTAGATGAAATACGAAAGCTTCGGAGAACCGGAAACCTTCTCTTCTACCCATTCACGGGGTGTGCGGAGGATTTCATCCTCCATGATCAGCTTAGTGGCTCGGTATGTTGCGAGACCGAGTAGAGCTACTTTTCCAAGGTTCATTCTGAAGGTGGTGTCCTTAAAGCTAGAAGGTGTTTTGCGCAACAGGAGACTCCTGCCCAGAAGAAGACTCGGCTCAGAGGAGCGTCGACTCCTTCAAAGAGACAGTACGAGCAGCCTGTCTGAGACTCTACTGTCGGAGCATCGTCTCTTTTCCACAGCATTTGTGGAACGCCTGGAATATCTCCCATTTAGGTTCCTTTCAATGATGGGTAATGCGCGATGTGGGGCTTAGACGCATAAGGGTTGTATCCTCGAAGTGAATTGCCACAGCCGCAGTTGTTCTCACGGTTGACGGTGACCTCGATTCCCTCCTTGGTCTGTACCACATAGGTCTTGTAGTCGATCTTCTCGAAGGATGCAAGTCCCCATACCTGCTCGACCACGTCTTTGTCTTTGTAGACGATGAGGTGGTCACTGGTGGCGATGATCTTGAGCTGATCACCGCTACTCTTGACACCGTTGATGGTGTACGATGCGGGGAACTGCGCGAAGTTGATGTATCGAACTTCGTCAGGCGTCGGTGCTAACACGGCGGGCTCGGCTTTCTAGACGTTGAGCGATCGCTCGGCGAGAGACCTGAGCAATCTCGGACAGTCGCTTGTACGAAACGTCCATTTCCTTGTAGTGGAAGAGGATGTCCTCGAGCTCTCGAGCAGCGATACGGTACGGTGAGTCCTGAGGTGTGCGGCCACGTACCATAGAGGCCTGCTGGGTGAGTTCTAGGATACGCTCTTGGTCAGATGTAGGAATCTCAACCTCTGGCTTGATAGGCCTTGAGGATGAAGCCTTGAGCTTCTTAGGTACCTCAGGCACCTCGCGGTTAGTGGTCCCTTCCGCACTGTCCTTCCAGACCTTCACGATGGAGTGAGAGACACCAAGTGCGGCAGCAACAGATCGCAATGACCATTTGTTGTCGACGAGCGCCTTCACGAAATTGTGGAACTCCTCCGTGTTCTCCTGTCGAAGAGCGACCAATTCATTTACTGTTTCTTGGGGTAGGGTATGTGTATTCATATTCTGATTATATACTACTCACTTAGAGGTGTACACTAGAAGTCAATACCGGCTCGTTCGAGAATCCCGAGGTCACGCTTGAGGTTCTCTCTGACCTGCTTGAAGGAGAGCTTCTTGCCCTCAATGAACTGACCATTCTCCCATACAGGCTGCAACACAGAAGCGGCTTCCTGCTCAGGAGTTGCCTTCTCCACGAGGTACTTCTCGCCATTCATGTAGTTCAGAACTGCAAGTCGACCGGTGGCAGACTTCTTGGTGCCATCGTCAGTCTTCGGGTTCTTGAAGATGTTGCGCTCGATGCCGTACTCAAACTTCACCCATGTAGCCTTCATTGCGGAGCCGAAGGTGTCTCGAGTGTTGTACTGGTAGGTGAAGGAGCCAACACCAAAGACTACGTTGGTGGTTGCGAATCCCTTTTCTGCCAGTCGAGCCATAATTTCAACAGCTCGTTCGGGGGTGATAGAGTCACCGTAAATAAGACCGATGTGGGGGTCGAGTTCTTTGAATCCCTTGTCATTTTCAGTTCCACCGAAGAGCTCCCAAAGAAGCTGAACAGCTCCCTTTTCTTCGTCGGTGTCAAAGGCAGCGTCAATGCCAGTGAGTCGAGACGTTCCGCAAATGATGTCAACAGGGTCTCCACTATCCGGTCGGATAACGAGCTTGCCATCTCGGCTGAGAATATCCTCTCGAAGGCGGTCAAGGATGCCTCCCTTTCGGATAACGGCCCAGAAGTCCCAGGTGTCCGATACCACGGAGAGGATTCCCGAACGGTAGAGCCTAAGGAGACGCTTAAAGGTTGCTTCTTCTCCTTCTTCTCCGCCAGCGCACATAACACTGTGTTCGGTTGCAGGCACGCTGCCACCAATGAAGCCATTGTCACCAGGGTAGAACTCTTCGATCCAGTCGATTGCCGTGAGGCTGTCGGTTCCTGTGAACGAAAGAAGGTGTCCTGCACCAGAGGACTGGGCAGATTCAATAGAGGACATTCCTCGGAAGGAGAAGTCATGGCCCTGCCAATCTACGAACTCGGGAACGGAAGAAGTCTTTTCAGCGCCCATATCCAGCAACTTGCGGAACATGGCAGCAATAGTCGCAGAAGTTGCAGGCTGCCAAGTAGCTGCGCTAACTGCAGTCTCAATGTAGTTGACAAGCCAGAAGAACTCTGGGTCAGTGTTTTCAACAGTGAAGGATGGAACCTTAATAGGAACCAAAGAACCTTCAGGAGCAGCACAGAACCTCAGCGGGAGGTATCCCTTACGGTGCAGAGCACGAATGTGGGCATTGCCAACTTCATTCTCACCGAGGAGAGCATTGACCTTTCGAGTGTACTCAGCGGCAACTTCATCTTCATCGGCTGCGAAGAACTTCTCGAAACGGTCCATGAGGATGTCCTGAAGGAATGCCTGCAGACCAAACTGGACAGTGTGGTGGATATCAGCCATACGAGACTTGCGAGCTGTGAAGTTGGAGTACACGAACTGAGTACCATCCGGGTACTGACGACGGTGGTCCAACTTGTAGGCATCGGTGTAGAACAGTGCTTCCGTGGGGTTGGACTTGAACTTGCGTTCCATGAAAGCTTCAAAACGAGACTTAGTCAATTAATTTCCTTTAGTATGAGGTGTTGTTGTTTCAGATAAAACTATACACAACTTAGAGGTTTAAGTAAAATCCTCGATTTTTTCGAGAAGCAGACGGATTACGTCAACCCGCTTGAAAACTCCATCACCGAGGAAACGTTCTGGAAAGTACGAGTTCGTGGTGATAATACGCCCAAAGTAGTTCGGCAGTTCCTCAATCGCGTCATGCGAGAAGACACCATGAGAGACGAACAATTCCAGCTGAGAAGGCGGAAGATCGATCGCGTTTGCCAGACCTTTAAAGGTACCACCGCGGTCGCAGATGTCATCAACGATCAGGTAGCGTCCATCACGAGGAAGACCGTCGAGCTGGAAACCAGAGAGCTTGCCCGTTTTAAAGTCACGCGTCTTTTCGGCAGTGTACACAGGAATGTCGAGAACCTCGGCAACCTGAGTGGCTCGGTCAGTTGCACCCTTGTCAGGAGCAATAATTCCGGAGTAGTGGTCCCGAGTCAGAAGCTCCATATAGGGCTTCGTGAAAAGCTGCGATGAGTAGACAGGGGTAAGAGGCGTTGAGGCAAATGCGAACTCACTGACAGTTACTTCAGAATGAGGATCGAAAACAATGACCTGATCAACTAGTAGATTGCCAATAAACTCTGTATAGACTTCAAGACCAAATGGAAGACCTCTATCTGCGCGAGCACCCGGCATGTAAGGAATGACCACGACCATTTTTGTTTCACCTGACGTTCGGAGAATGTAGTTGCTCCACATTGCGAGCTGGAACAGGTCGTCGTGGATCGAACTGGGAGACGGCTGAATGATAGCGATCTCAACCTTTTCCAGTTCACGACGCTCTTCACGTTTGGTGTGAGCTTCACCCGCAGGGAAGTTGAAAGGAGACAGAGCAGAGTTAATGATCTCTCCGTCAGTAGCTTTTGCTTTGAATGTGATCATGTAAAGACTATATCTAGAAATAGTGGTCTTGTACAATTTAAAGAAAAATAGCTCCTCACGAGGAGGAGCTATTAATCTTAACCTTCTTCGTCATCGCGGGGAGGTCTTCGACTTTCAATCAACCAGTAATAGTCGTGATAGAGGAAGGTGATGACAGCGGGGTGCGAGAGTAGGACGAACGCATAGAAAAAGACGGCAGCTAGCCAATCGTCTGTGACAAGAGCGAAGGACGTTGCAAAAGCGATGAACATGATTGGGGAACCGAAAATGGCCAGGCGGTAAAGCCAGCGGACATAATACGGATCTTTCGGTGACGCTGCTGCCCAGCGCCATGCTTTTGCGTATGCTCTTGGTATTCGTTTACTCATGATAGGACCAATCTGTTTAGGTGACCTATCTCTATTCTACACTACCTTCTTGGAAGCGCTTTTGCCACTGCTGGCGGTCAAACTCTTCCCAAGACTTCTCAACCTGAGCGCGACGATACTCTTCGACGATCTGAGCAGTGTCCCGTTGAGTGTTAAGAATCCGTACCTTTTCTCTTGCTTCGTTCAGCTTCTTCCGTCTCCAGATGAGGAAAGCGACGACACAAGCGGCGGTTAGTACGGTCAATCCCGCGATGCCGACTGCGACCATTAAAATGCCTTTACTCTAGTTTGCTGTTTGTTGAAATGATCTTATCACAAAGGACGATCAAAGTAACCTGGATCACGTAAACGCTCCAGGAGCACGTCATCCTCTGTATTGTAGGAGACATTAAAGTTGCCGAGAAGCTGTCCCAGACGGAGGTCTGGATGCTTCTGCCAATACAGAGCAATCTCTTGAAGGAGAATAGGGATTCGGTTAGGATCACGTCCAGTCGGAACCGCAGGAGCCGGATTGATGATTGTTAATTCGTGCAGTGGGTGTGACAGATAACCACCACCCGAATAGAGCACAAGGAGATGGTTGTCTGAGTCCACATCGACAATCTCTCCAGCACCCGCATTTGAGTAAGCCTGATACCCGATGAGGCTTTTAAGATACTCGAAGTGGTTCATTTATGGTTCCTTGTAAAATGATAGATGATAAACCGAACACTGGCAAAACCGCCTGTAACAATTAATCCCATTGAGTAATAGAAGTATGCGGCGTCTTCAGCTCGGATCAGCGATCCTAACCAAATATAACCGGCAAGAACCAAACAAACCCAAAGCGTTCCAATTCCTGTGAGGATTAAACGTTCTTTCATTCGTACGTACTTGCATCCTTAAATTCGAAGTGGTTGTCAGGGTCGTCGATCGCCCAAAGGTCTTTCTGACCGTCTTCAAACTCAACCACATAAACTTCTCGAGATGGAAGATTCCGAGGAGTGAACATTTGAATGGCCTTCAGCTCTGCCCAAACTTCTGGACGAAAGCTCCATGGAGAAAGACTCCGAATCAGAACCTTCTTGACCTTCGGTTCGACGTGGCTCGGAAGAATCGTGAACTGTGAGCGGAGCTGCTGACGAGCGATGTGCTTGTACTTCAACTGCTCTGATTCGAGGAGAAGTTCGAACGGAATATCTGCAATCTCAATGTCGAGGTTTTTAATTCGGTTTGCTCGCTCAACCACCAAATCCTCAAACTGATCAGGAGTTACCGATGCGATTGTGACTGACACTATTCTTTGTCCCATTCTTGAGGGTAGTTGAGAGAAATCTTTGAAACGAACCCGTAGATTTCGTGCTCGTCCTTTTCTGAGAGGTTGTAATCCTCGCCAAACAGTTCACTAATACCGAGGAAGTCAGGGTCTTCTAGAAGAGCCTCGGCATACCTGAGAGCTAGTGCCTGGTTTCTGTTCAAATGCCCAAGCACTCCTCGTGATATTCCAGCTGGTCAACGACTTTTTCGCGTCGTTCCTGTAGATCAGCCATTTCATTGTCGATTGCATCGAGCTCCGCTGAGAGGTCATTGACTCGACCCTGATGGAAGCGTCGCGTGCCTGCAGTCATGAGTCGAAGAAATTTGTTTCGCATTTTAATCCTTTAAGTGGGTGGTACCCGTAACAGATTTATTCTATTACGGGTACCGTGAAGTGTACAATTTTTAGTCGAACGAGCCAGAAGAACCGGAGTCGAAGGACGAGGAAGAAGAACCAGAGTCATAGCTACTCGAGCTGTAGCTTGACGAGGAATCGCTGGAACTCGAGTACGAAGAACCCGAATCGTAGCTCGTAGACGAGGTGTACGAGGAGCTCGAGTCCGAGTAAGACGGGCTGGAGTCGTAACTCGAGGAGGAGTTGTAGTCAGAGTTGTACGACGGTGAAGAGTCTTCGGTCTTCTCAGGAGCCGGGGTGTGGTCGACTCGAGCGTCATCGTTGGTGTTGACCGAAGTGGCCATCAGTGAGGAAAGCAGAACAGCGTCTGTTACCGCATTGGACGGGTAATAGTTGTCCTCGTAGCGGTCACGGTAAGCGTCGGCCTTTGTCGAGTTAGAACGAGGACGAAGTCGAGCTGCGTCCTGCTTCTTCTCAGTCTCAGAGCGGAACGTAGGTGCAATGTACTCGGCCTTCTTTTCGAAGGTCTCCTTGCGAGTGACGCTCTTTGTCGGCTTCGAGTCGATGAACTTTTCAACGGGAGTTGTCGAAGTTGGCGGAACGATATACGACTGACGAGCTGCAGGGTGAGAGGCCTTGGCCTTTGCGGCCTTCTTCTTGCGAGATGCGCGGCTGATGAAGAAAGCGATGATTGCGGCGATCACCAGAACGGCGATCACGATGAGGGTAATATCCATTTATTTAAGTCCTTTAGTTAGGGAGATCAGTGATGTCGACGGGATTCCAGGAGACGATGCTGCTTGGCGCAAGGTATGCACTGCCGCATTCGTTGGGATACTCAAAGTAGCACCACTCATCGTCGATGTCGAGAATTGCGAGAGCATTCGTCTTGACGACGTTGTTGTATCGGATGAACTCGGTAATACGGATGATGGTGCCATGCTCGGTTGGCGGGGCAATCCGTTCACGGTGAAGTAGTTCGATCTTCTGCTTGACGCCTCGTGGAGGATTAGTGACGGCAAGAATGAAGTCGGCATTGTTTTGCGAGTCGGAGTGAGCTAGCCATCGAGCATGCTCAGTGACGACCGTGTCAGCCTGAGATGCAATTCCGACGACGGTTGATTCAAGACCTGAAGGGTAAGTTTCCGTTACACGGAGCTTGTCACCCTGGCGGATTTCACTGAAGGTGATTTCTCTTGTTGTTTGATTCATAAGTAGATAATATCCTTTATTCTTCGGGAAGTACAATCCCTCGTTTTAATTGCCAGGCGTAATCGATGAACCATTCTCGCAGCTCTGCCTCCTTCGACCCCTCAATCATCGTGTAGAATGAGAGGTACGAGTAGACACTCTTTGGGCCATGCCACCAGTGGTCCTTGATGAGTTCAATCCGAGTGAAGCCACCATGGCCTAGACGGTCCGGGAACTGGTGATGGATCGAGAGGTGGTAGCCCCTCGGCATTTTAGTTTGTCGGGACATAGAGCATCGCCGTCTTCATGGCCTCAAGGACCTGCTCTTCGGTGGGATGGACATGCGGTCCGGTTTCAGGGATGCTGATTGTGACGACATGTTTGCTATTGCCCCAAAGGCCCTTCTTATAGAGCTTCACGCTGGCCGCATAGTTCTGTAACCGAGCGAGCATAAAGTCAGCGTACTCGCTGTAGCCAGGAGTCAGCTTGAAGTAGTAGCCCTTTGGAAGAGGTGGAGGCGTGATCATTTAAAGTTCCTTGGGTGGGTAGTCGCCAGCGAATTTCTCAATGAAGTCTGACGTTTCAAGCTTTTCGAGTAGACGACTCTTGAGATATTCTCCAACTCGGACAAGTCCCTCAGGATTCTGGTCTTCTTCGTCGATCCAAACGAGTTCGGCAGTCTTTGAGCCGAGAAAGCCGTTTTTCTGGATTCGGAGAACAGGAGCTCCGAGGAGATCGTCTACACGGAAGAAATAACCGTCAGGCAGTGGTGGAAACTTGGTTGACAAAGTAATGGTCCTTTGAGTGGTATTTGCAGTTTTTCTCAGGTTTAATGTAATACAGAGCTATTGAACCATCCATGTTGCGGACTTCAACAACGTCGCAATGGCAGTTCCATGGGGTGTTCATATCTGATACATAGCAATGTTTGCACGCGACTTTACCGTAGTGGCCTTTACAGGTTGCACGACGAAGAGCGGCATTCTGTTGGTCCCATTCTCGGTGCTGAGCTTGTTGGATGGAACGGTCCTTGGGAATGTAGTCACTCAACGATTTGGTAGCTTTAGGCGGTTTTAGAGAAGGTTGAGGTTTCTTGACCGATTTAGCGTTTTCCCAGGCATTCCAATGCCCTGCAAAAACAGCATACACCGAAAGAGCGACGAGTACCCAAATCTCCATTCTAGGTCAGAAGAGTCTTCGCGTTTCGAGCGATGTTGATCCACTTCTCATGGACAAGGTCCGAGAGAACGCTCCACTCGCTGGTCGGATTCGAGAGATTGAAGAGACGCATAGCAAGGTCTCGAAGCTCTTGGTCTTCCCGATCCTTGTTTTCTTTCCAGTCGCGAGCTAGTTCGAGAGCCTCGATGTCGTGGATAGCAGAAACGAGTTTGTCCACGGCAAGGTCCCATGAATCAGTTCCCTGAATGTTTGCACCCTCAGCTCGATGATCGTAAGCATGAAGATATCGGTTTGCTCGGCCAGTGTTATCCGCGACTCGAGGAGTGGCGAGATCGTTTCGGTCGAGAATGAAGAACTTATTAGTGATGACGCTCGAGAGGGTCTGGCACTGGAGAGTCGAGAGATAGGGCTTGTCTCGGTTTCCACCATCAGGAGCGATCATACCATTGAGCTCGTTAAACAGTCGAGCCTTCATGTCATCTTGAAGAGTCATGATGCATCACCTTTTACCCAAGCTTCAAACTTTGCACGGAAACCCCATAAAGTGGCTTTTTCAACAAACTTAAACTCTTGCCCATAGTGCATGTTTTCGAATAGTTCGATGAGAAAGTTGGCTACTTCATCCTCGCTCCAATTCTCAGCGATGGAACGGGCAAGGTCGTTTTCATCGACCTCTGCTTTAACTGTCTTCGTCTCTTTGACTTTAATTTTCGGCATGTTCTGATTCTATCTCTTCGAGAGGGGAAAGTACAAGTGGACGGTCAAGGAAGTCGGGATCGGGAGAGTTGTAACCCTGTCGCGGACGGAACCTCGTTGGAATGTATCCATTCAGGTTGAGCATCTCATCAGGAATTTGATACGAGGCTTTGACCTTAAATAGGATTTCGTAGAGCAGCTCGACAATCATTGCCTGCTGGTCTGGAAGGTTCGTCGTGGTTCGGTGGTCTGCCTGTTCAAAGACGGTGTCACCGAGAGTGGGTGTTTCGATCTGGGTTACGATTTTGATGGGAAGTCCTTAAAACTTGAAGTCCTTGCGGAGATGAGCGAAACGATCTAGCTTTTCCTTAAACTCTTCCAGACTTTCAGAGTTCTCGGCAAGAACGGTTGTACGGTCAATAGTTTGAGCAACGATCTCAACGGCTGGTTGTTGTGAATGCCCCGCTTCGTAGAGCTTAGAAGCGATGTGCTGGTACAATTCATGACCCTTGGGATTCGTTGGATCGAATGAATCGATTGCGTCTTTAATAGCCTGGAGTAGTGACACCTTTTCTCCTTCGAATTTCAGCTTCGCGAGCTAGACGGATGATGGTCTCACGGACATCTTCGGTGAGATTGCTGTAGTCTTCATAGGAAGGCCATGAGCAGTAGAAACGCCAGTGTCCGGTGTCAACATACCGTTCAAGATCAGCTTGTGGTCCGATCTGAGAATTAAGAGAGGTTGTCGTGCAGATGATGAGAGCCCATGGCTCGTTCATGTTAGGACGGGGCATTTTCCACCACATCCAGAAGAAGAGAGATCGTTTCCTGAAGCTGAGCGTTCCAGATGTCGTAGATATCGATCTCATCCTGTGGATCGCCATACGCAATGCAACGGTACTTTGTGGTGTTGTTCTCACGAATCTGTTGTTCAAGTGTCTGAATTGCGAGACGGTGAGGCTTGTATGAGCGGTATTTAACTGCCATCGTTTAGGGTGCTTTCGTCGAAGTTAAAGAAGTCTGCTTTTCCCCACATCTCAGCGAGCTGATTGATTTCGCCGGCGAGGATGATGCAAGTCAGAGGGTCAACATCGTCCTTGCCTCCACGCCGAAGAACGTGAGAAGCGAGACCGAGAGCGGTTGTCTTGACAATAGCAGCAATTTGCTCGTTTGTTACGAGTTTAGCTTCACTCATTGACGTCCCCTCGAATAAGAGCGGCCTGAAGTTTGAGAGCGCCAGCAATTGCGTAGCATGTGTCGTTGTCCAGTTTCGGCTGTTCGATCCCTTCAAGAGCGATGTCAGCGGCTTCCTCAAAAATAGAGGCAGCGATGTCTCGAGCTTTCTTTCGGTTCTCTGCTCGCGAGGCTTCTTTTTCAGCGAGATCGTGTTCGGCCCTTTGACGGGCTTGGTTGATCTTGTGCTGAATGAAGTCGTTTGAGTCCTCGAAGAAGAGGTTGGGGTTTTCAGGCACAGTCAAAATCTACCCATTCAATCTGGAACTCGTTGAGGCCGTACTGGTTGGTGACCTCATAGCAGGGGTCCATTCCCGATTCGAGGAACTCACGGACCTCTGACTCAGTGAACTCAAAGGACTCGTCCAGTTCAAGACCAAGCCAAGCTCGGTACTCGGTAAGGTCAATCTCAACTGCAGCCTCATCAGTTACGAGGTGAGAGAAGCGGACGTTGACTGTTGCAGTGGTTTCTTCGCTCTTAGGCATTTTCTTCTTTCGGAGGGCAGGTGCACTTAGGATTACGGAGGAGCTTGAGACCGAGAGACTTTCGTCGAGCCTGTTCGGTGAGAGGGCAGGAGAGAGTGTGGAGCTGGATTTCGTCAGTCAAGGTGGCTTTCCCCAATTTCATTTGTCAGCCAACAGTTGCAGGGTTGAGGGTACATGTACGTCTGTCCGCGTCGGTTATGTCGGTCGACTTTAGCGACATTACAAGTGAACTCGTGAACACCATTCGACTTTAACAAGTTTTCGAGGAAAAGTACACGTTCCATCAGTTCGTCAGTCATCGAGCAGCTCCACTTCAGAAAGCACAATGCCCGTGTGTCCCCATCCAGTCAACTCAGAGAGCTTGGCTTCACCTAGAGAGTCGAGGTATCCGAAGATGTAGGTGTGATTTTCAAGAAAGAATTGATTAGGCGAGATATTACGCAAACGACACTCACGAAGAATAACGTTTGAAGAATCACCTGTATGCTCATAGCACCAATTAAGGAAAGCATTCTCATCAATATTTACAACTTGCTCGTGAGGTGTTGCGTAGGTGTAGACGAGGTTGAGTTTCATTACGGCATTCCCTTGTGTAGAAAGTCTTTGATGTTGTCGAGGTTTTCAGAGACGAGAGGAGGAGGGGTGTTCTTCAGCTTATCCAGTTCTTTCCGCTTCTTTCGAAAGATTTCTGGGTAGATGTATTGGTCATAAGCGTATTTACCGGCAACAGCAAGGTGAGCAGGGAACCATTCCTGCTTGTCGAACTCTTCCTCAGTCAGGTAGCCGTTGTTCAGAAGGAACGAGATGTCTGAGCTATAACGGTTTGCACGCTCTTCTCGAGACATGTACGCGCTCTTCCAGGGGAAGGGGAAACCGAGGAAGGTCTTGTAGACGGTGACATAGAGAACGTTCGAGTACTTTCGGTCATTCTGTCCTGTGACGATTCGCTTGATCTTGAATCGGAGAGAGTAAGGAGCTGGGATTTCTGGCAGGCCCAGAGAGTAGAGTTCGATGACGTCGCTGTAGGTTTTCATGGGAGCCTCTTGTTCAGGAACTGAGAAATCTGACGAGTGATGTCACGTTCAGATTCCTTTTTAAGTCGTGCAGCTTCTTTGATCGCTTGAGCTTCTTCGAACTTTTTAAAGGCATAGGAGCCTGCGTGGACGAGATGAGCTGGCAGCCACTTACCCTGTTCGAGCTCTTCCTCCGTCACGATCCCCTTTTCGAGAGATTCCTTCATGTCTCCGCTCACTTTCCAGCGTACGAGGATTCCCTTGCCGAGAACACATCGATGGATTTCGTGAGGGATTCCGAAGGTGTGCTTGCGAAGTGAGCAGTAGAGAGCGTCCTGCCACTTGTTCACGATAGACTCGTCGTAGTCTCGGATTTTGAACTTGTAGCTGTAGCCCTTCGGAAGACGTGGGAGTCCGAGGTTGATGAGTGCTTCGTAGAGGTCGTTGTTCATTAGTCCTTGTCCCTGCAGAAGAAGACGACAGTGCCGATGACTGCTGCGATTAAGAGCAAGATGAACGTCACGACGAACATCACCGATGGGTAGGCAATGAACAGGCCGAGATAGTTAAGAACGAGGAAGACAATGGAGGCAAAGCCGAATTTGCCTGCGCCATTGAGGTTTTTCCACCAGGCAGCGATTTGTTGTGTTGTTGTCATGGGTTGATATTATCCAGTATTTTCGATTTTGTACACTTGGGATGGGGATGGGTGTACGCTGTATATAGACACTGTTATTTCGCCGGAATTTTCCGAGAGTAGGGCAGTGCCCTGCCAAAAAGCCTTCCAGGGTTTCCGGAAAAGGCCCGCAACCTTATATATAGGCACAAACCTCAAAATGAAGTGTACATTGCGAAAAAATCTGTATATAGTAGTCTTATCAACAACAACCACCCACTAAAGAAAAGGAAACCAAATCATGAACCTCCTCCTCTCGATCCTCGCCTCCATCGTAATCGCCCTTTCCCCTCAAACCACTGAAGCTCCTCAAACCAACATCGACTCCTCCACCTCGATCGAACTCGGAGCTGATGGTTGCCCCATCGAGGAACCCTGCTGGGACTACGAAGCTGAGAACGTGAGCGACATGTACGAAGCCTTCGGCTTCAACACGGAGGAGGAAGCCATGGACATTGTCTCGAAGCTTCCAGTTCCTTCCTCTGAGGTTGAAAACCCCATGACATATGTCTACTCAGGCTCAGTCATTGGAGGAACCCAGGATGACCTCGATCCTACCTACTTCACCATCGAATCTCCTTCCCACCCAGGCGTCCTTCACATCATCCACGTCGAGCAGGCCTGGAACGCCTAGGCACTACCCTCGCCTCACCCTCTGAGGCTCGGTGCGGGTGGATGATAAGTTATTCACCCGCATCGGTAAACCTCTCAGATCGTCACCAAACCTCACCCTCCTTTTGTTACCAAACTCCTGCAAAATGTTACACCGCATAGTGTACACCGCATCAATAGTTGTATATAGTAGTCTTATCAACAACAAACCGCAACAAAGGAGAACAAAATGAAAGCCTTCCAGATCCTCAGCACCACCGCACTCGGCATCCTCTTCATCTTCACCGCTCCCATCATCCTCCTCATGATCACTGGAGACTTCCCCGGTTCCACCGCTTTCTACAACCTCTCCGAAGACAGCGACTTCGTCGCACAGCTCCTGAACGCTCGAGAGTTCATCGGAGCCACCCTCACCTTCTGGAAGTAACAAGAAGAAATATTGGAGAGAGGGTGTACACCACCCTCTCTTCAGTATATAGTATTCTTATCAACAACTTCTAAAGGAGAAAAAATGTTCAAGAACAAGAAAGCCCACGTAAACCTCGAAGGCTTCACCTACATCCAGGGACTCACCCTGATCACCCGCCTCGCAACTTCTCCTTCCTTCTACGATCTCACCTTCGGCATCAACGAGGATGCCACCCGTGTCTCCGTGAAAGGCCCTCGCGAATCCGTCAACCAGTTCATGGCCGTCGCAAAGTCACTCGCAAACTGAGTGTACATCCGCTGAAAAGCAGTATATAGTATAACTATCAACACCACAACAAAGGAGAAGAAAATGGAACTCAAGAACCTCGAAGAAATGACCGCTTACGTCGAGAACAAGTTCGGTGGAGAAGGTGCCATCTACAAGTGCACCGCTCGTCCTCTGGACCCCTTCGGACCCGTCGTAAAGTACCACATCATCTGGACCCCCAAAGAGGCCAGCCCGTACCGCGATGTCATCGAGGGACCGATGTGGGTCGCACCCACCGGTTACACCGCAGCCCAGCCCTTCACCGCCAAGTAATACTAAGTAACATCTTCTAGGATTGTACAAATCCTAGAAGGTGTTATATAGTATAACTATCAACAACAACAAAGGAGAAACAAAATGAACCGCTCGGATAACCGCTTCGAAACCCACAAAGCCCTCGCAATCAAGCTCAACGAAGCCCGCCTCCTCGCAAACGAAAGCCCGTCCTTCGATATCGCGGGTCAGCACGGAGTTTACGGTCAAATCGCGACCGCTCTCCGCGAAGTGCTCGCCCACCTGGTCGGCAGCGCCGGAAATGTCGAAGACGCTTACGGAGCCCTGCTCGACGGATGCTCGATCGACGAAATCCTCGGCTAAAGCCGCGAGACCTCTGGGTGGCCTTCGGGTCACTCAGAGGTTTTAGGCATATCACCCTTCATCCGCGTTCTCAAAGCCGCCCAAAACCTCACCAAAAAGTTTCGGTTTGGATTGTACATCTGCTTCACCGTGGTATATAGTAGTCTTATCAACAACTACTAAAGGAGAAAAGAAAATGGCAAAGCGAATCGCCGCAGGAAACGTCGACAAAGAGTTCGTCCTTCAGATCGAAGGAAACGACCGCACCCTCACTTGCCGCCTCCTCAAGTTCGAAAAGAATGGTGACTGGTCGACCGCGACCTTCGCAGACTCCCACTTCCCCGACGGTCGATGGGGACAGTGGAAAGTCATCCGCTTCAAGTCCGGATGGGTCACGAACACCCGCGGCCTGCCGCAGCGGAAAGTCACCGTCCTCAAGTAATACTAAGTAATGTGGCTCAGGATTGTACAAATCCTGATCCGCATTATATAGTATTCTTATCAACAACAACCAATAAGGAGAAATTCAAATGGCAAAGCAGATCACCATCATCAAGACCCGCCGCGGTTCCGAAAGCCCCTACACCGGAACGCTCGAGGAACTCGTCAAGACGTTCTCCTACACCCTCGAATGCGGAAACTCGTGGAACCCCAAGATCAACCGCAACCCCAAAACCGCGAAGGGTCTCGTCTCCGCCCTCAACAAGTCGGTTGCCGAAACGCAGGGTAGCTGCTACGACCCGGATTACTACGAGCTCGCCGAGTAACATTCGGTAATACTGGGAATGGGGTGTACACCGCCCCATTCCTAGTATATAGTATAACTATCAACAACAACCAATAAGGAGAAATCATGAAGCACATCATCGAAACCCAGCCGTCCACCACCTTCCCCGAAGAGCCCGCTTACTTCCAGAGCCCCCGCAACGTCGAGCTCCACTTCATCGACAACCCCAACCGCTACGGCCAGTACAGCACCTACTCGATCTTCGGATGGACGAAGGACGGCAAGGGACGGATCGTTGACCAGGGTCCTATCGAGTCGGGTCCCGTCGCCTTCATGAGCCAGAACGGCGCGATGATCACCGCACACCGTCAGGAGCCCAAGCAGCGAATCGAAGTCTCGGTGAACGACACGCTCGAAATCGCCGGCACCGAGTACACCATCCACTTGGACCGCTACGGGTACGTCAAGCTGAAGCCCGTCGCCTAAACCCTCGGAGGCCCTGCTAACCACAGGGCCTCCACCCTTTCTTGGATGAAGCACCCATCATCCGCATACCAGCAGCCTCCCAAAAGCCGCCCAAACCTTCCAAAATTGGATTGTACATCCGCTCTTCAGCAGTATATAGTAGTCTTATCAACAGCTACTAAGGAGAAACGATGGATCGCGAAAAGGTAATCTACTATTACAACAACCTCCACAATGGAGACGAAATCGAGGCCACCGGTTTGGAAGGCCGCTGGGAAGTCCGCTACACTTCCTACAAAGAACGTTGGGTGGAAGTCAGCGACGAGGATGATACCGTCCGCCACATCGTTTACTGGGATCGAATCACTCAGCACTACCCGCTCCTCGAGATAATGGAGCTCGAAGAAGAGGACTGATATATCATTAATATATTAGGTGGCGAGTGTACATCGCTCGCCATCTAGTATATAGTATAACTATCAACAACAAATACTAAAGGAGAAACCAAAATGGCAAAGCGCATCAGCACCAAGAATGTTGGAGAAATCTTCGAACTTCACTTCCACGGAGGAATGAACCAAGATCGCTGGGATTTCTACCGCCTCATCAAAGTTGAAGGAAAGGGTGACGATGCCCGCGCTACCTTCCAAGACCTCGAGCCCAATGAAACCTTCGAATGGGAAGCTTACCGTTTCAACGGACATTGGGCCTACGGTTCCTCCGCGAATCGACTTTCCGTCTCAAAGTAATACTAAGTAACATGGGGAATGGATTGTACATTCCATTCCTCGTGTTATATAGTATAACTATCAACAACCAATAAGGAGAAACCAAAATGAACACCTTCGAAGCAATCACCGCAGACATCCTCTTCATCGACGCAGAGAATGCCCGCATTGCAAAGCGTGAAGGTTTCCCCCACGCACATACCTGCACGGGAAAGATTCTCGTCGATTCCGTCAACGAAGTCGTTTGGTACCAAATCGAAGACGAATACCACACCACCTTTTGGGTAACCCGCGGATACCCCGAAAAGGCCGCATGGGACGAGACCCTCGTTGGAGTCGATTCGGAAAAGGATGCACTTAGCTACGCCGAAGACTTCAACCTCTAGCTAATACGAGAGAGGCTCTGCTAACCCCAGAGCCTCTCTTGTTTTCTCGATGAAGTAGTTATTGCCCGCATACCCATCGCCTCCCAAAACGTCACCAAAATTCAAGTGTACATTTGGGAAACCGCAATATATAGTAGTCTTATCAACAACTACTAAAGGAGAAAACGAAATGCATTTCTACGTCCGCGAAATTGGCCGCACCAACCCCTTCCACAACATTCCGTACCAGTTCGAACGCGATGCTCAAGGCCGCGCAGACGAGCTCAACCGTTGGGAAGCTCGTAAGGAAGACGGCACCAAGTACGAGGTCGTTTCCTCCCTTCAACTCTCGATCGAAGAGGACCGCGCGGATAAGTACCGCCAGCTCGACGACGAGTAATATGAGATAATGCTAGAGAGGGTGTGTACATTCCGCCCTCTCTAGTATATAGTAGAACTATCAACAGCTACAAAGGAGAGAAAATGCACCTCGGAAACATTGAAGTCGCACTCCGCGAATTCTTCCTCCGCAAAGGCGAGGACACCCGTGATTGGCACTTCGAAATCACCAACATCAAGGAAGAAGGAGACGACCTCTCAGTTTCCTTCTACACCACAGGAGATGGTTGGAAGACGTACGAAACTCTCATCGTCGAAGAGGAAGACGGAGAATATTTCGCCCGCTTGTAATACTTGAGAGGGTGGGTGTACAAAGCCCACCCTCTAGTATATAGTATAACTATCAACAACCACAAAAGGAGAAACAAATGTTCCGCAAAGGCCACCCAGTCCGCGTCATCAACTACTTCATCGGCTGGGACGACAACGATTGTGTCGTTGAAAGCTATGACAACAAGACGGACACTTACACGGTCCGCCGCCGTACTGAGCCTGACCTTTGGGACATTCCCGCCAACTACGTACATGATGCAAAGGGCCAGCCCACCAAAACGTCCTTCACAATTGTGAGCGAGTGGGAGGGTGACCGTGAGCAGCTCGGCATCGGAAGTCAGTGGGCCGGCTCAGTGGACTCCGCACTCGAAATGCATCATGCCGCAATGGAAACTGCGCGCCCCGGACGCAACTTCAAGATCATCGCCGTAATGCCCTCGAGAGTCTACGATGCCCTTCCGAGCAACGTTTTCGGTAAGGTTGAATGGAGCTACACCCGTCAGGTTGCGCAGCTTTAGGGTGACACGGGTGGGTGAGTGTACATTCTCACCCACCTAGTATATAGTAGAACTATCAACAACCGCAAAGGAGAAAACAATGACCAATGAAATCGCACTCCGCGAAACGGACTTCGACGTACCTGAAGGTGACTTTGCGAAGAAGGCCTTTTTCCCGAACGGTTACGGAATCTCTGTCATCCGTCATTATGGTAGCTACGGCTACAAGTCCGGACTTTTCGAATGCGTGGTCATCCGCGGCACGGAAGAAGATTGGTATATTGATGTTTCAGTGCTTCACGGTGACGTTCTGGGATGGCAGACCCCCGCGGATGTAGTTGCATATGCCCGCAAAATTGCGCAGCTCCCACACACTTCTGAGGCTCTTGAAAATGGTAGTGTACATGTCATCGAATAGGTGATATAGTAGAACTATCAACAACCCTAAAGGAGAAAAAATGGAAACTCGAATCAAGAACTTCCTCGAAAATGCTTCAGACTCCCGCACCATCGAAGTTGTAGAAATGCTCCTCGAAGAAGGAGCCACCTGGAAATGGTCCTCTGAACATGATGAAGTTGGACTTTGGTCCCAAGGAATGTTCGTGATGCACATCTCCTTCGAAGATGACGACTTTTCCACCGCACCTTCCTTCGACAACCTGTATTACAAAATGTGGTAATACTACGTACGGCTTCTCACCGGATTGTACATTCGGTGAGAGGCAGTATATAGTATTCTTATCAACAACAACCGCAAGGAGAAATTCAAATGGCAAATCCCGCAACCCTCGCCCTCCTCGAAGAGCAGGACCGCCTCGTAGACGGCATCAAGGCCGAGATCATCGAATATACGGGAGACGCCATCCCGTTCGGCTTCACCGAAAACATCTTCCTCATCAACCACCGCGTATGGTACGAGGCCAAGATGGAGGACGGCACCCTCTTCTACGCCTTCCTTCGCGGAGACGGAAACGTCTTCACGGTTCCGGAACTCGACGAAGCCCGCGACTTCGAGTTGTAATACTAAGTAACATTGGGTATCAAGTGTACATTTGGTACCCAGTGTTATATAGTATTCTTATCAACAACAAAACAACCTAAGGAGAAATCAAAATGGCTAAGAGCGAAAACCACGATATCGCAGTCGTCAAGTTCGAGAAGTCCAGCCGCGAACGCACCTTCGATTCGTACGACTCCTACTCCAAGAAGTGGCGCCGCACAGAAGCTGGAGACCGCCCCTCCGATCCCGCTCGAGTCTTCATCTCCTTCCAAGGCGAGACCATCCTCGACAACCTGAACAACCGCGTCAGCCGTCCGTACAACCAGCTCAAGCCCATCGTCGAAGCCGCCCTCTTCCTCGAAGGAATCGAACACACGAAGATTCGTTGGAGCCAGAAAGCCGGATGCCGCATGTGCCCCTGCTCTCCAGGCTTCATCGTTGAAGGTACAACCTTCGAGAACCGCCGCGACTTCTACCTCACCGTCGAGGACAAGACCGAGTACGAAGCTCGACTCGGACTCTAAACGAGAGAGGTCCAGCTAACCGCTGGGCCTCTCCCCATTTAATGGGCAATAGCTACTTCATGGGCCTGCTGTGGGTGACCCAGAAGGTCACACAATATACAGTGTACATTTGTTGCAAACTGACATATAGTTATCTTATCAACAACAACAACAAAGGAGCTCAAATGCCCATCGAAGTTCGTTTCTACGATGCCGTCAACGAAACCTCGACCGTCGATTATTTCGAAGGAACTGTCGACGAACTGATCATCGACCTCTTGACGGACGAGTGGCCCTACACCTTCGTTTCAGCCACCGACCGCCGCCTCAACTTCGTACGAATCAACACGAACGACGAAGCCTCCTTCGAATACCGCAAGTAATACTCTGTAACATCGCCCATCAAGTGTACATTTGGTGGGTGGTGTTATATAGTATAACTATCAACAGCACAACAAAGGAGAAACAAATGCAGAAGTCCGCACAGCTTTTCGACCGCCTCGTCGACGAGTACGAAGCAAAGTCCCGCAATGGCGGAGAAGCCATCGTCAACTTCACCGTCAACGGCGTGGCCTTCACCCTCTCCGCTTCGGATGGAGTCCTCATCCTTTGGTACGACGACGAACCGCAGGCGGAAGACCTCTTCTCGACGGACCCCGATGACCGCGAGGGTCTCATCCGTTGGCTCGACACCAACATCGGCGAAGCCATTCAGTAATACTAAGTAACATCGGTTAGAGAGTGTACATTCTCTAGTCGGTGTTATATAGTATTCTTATCAACAACAAATACTAACAAGGAGAACAAAATGACCAACGCATTCGCAACCACCGACCGCTCCATCTACGGCGCCCGTGAGACCAACGGTCTCGTCAACGGCCACGAGTACCACAACGAGGTGGACTACTCCCGCAACTACTCGCTCGGCGAGATCAAGTCCCTCGGCGGTAAGATCACCCGCGTTCGCATCCTCGAGGAGCGTACCTTCGGCGGCCGCTTCTGCGACGTCTCCTACATCCACGCCACGCTGAAGGACGGGAAGACCGTGCCCGTGCAGCACCCGCTCGGCAACCTCACCCCGAAGTGGAAGCTCAAGAAGGCGATGCTCGATTGGGCCCAGTCGCAAGGCGTTTTCGCCAAGTCGATCGGTCTCCTCGATGAGGGGAATTGGTCGACCCTCGATTAGAGGGTAACAGCAGAGGGGAGAGTGTACAAACTCTCCCCTTTGTTGTATAGTTATCTTATCAACAACCGCTAAGGAGATTCAAATGCACAGCTCAACCAAAGTTCTCGAAGGTCTGATGGACCCTGAATACTTCGCCACCCTCGTGGAGCTCGAAGAGAAGGGTGGATACTGGACTCATGACGAGGACTGCGATACTTTCCACTATGGCGGAATGCCACTCGTTCTCCTCTTCGACCTCCCTTGGCAGCTCGAAAACGGAGAGCCTGATTTCGAAACCCACCCTCTCTTCGAGGAAGCGATGCTTGATCGTCGCGAGAAGTAATACTGCGTAACATTCTCTAGGAAGTGTACAAATCCTAGAGAGTGTTATATAGTATTCTTATCAACAACAACAACCACAAAGGAGCAAGACAATGAGTGCAGCAGACAACTACTCGGACGAGAAGATCGAAGCAATGAAGACGAGCATCTGGCCGGGAGAACGCAACTCGGCACCCTACCTCGCAGAGCTCGACACCCCGGAACGCCGGCTCCGTGCAGTTCGAGAAGCCCACACCCTCACGAACCTCATCGGCATGATCCACTCGCAGGCTGTATACCACGCAGTCTCCTCCCTCAAGAAGAACATCGCAGAGGGAAACGAAGACAAGCCCCTCTACGGAGAAGAAACGGCTCGCAAATATCGCGAAGCTGCAGAAGAACGCAAAGCCATGGGCTTCAACTACTAGAAGCTTAAACCACAAAAGCCCTTCCGAAAGGAGGGGCTTTTGAGGGGTTTGGTGAGCTACCGGTCTCGAAGTGCCAGGATAGCTGCTGTGACACTCGCGGACGCAAAGGCTGATGTCACTATTACCGGAATATTCGGTATGACCAGGGTGACAAACATGAGCACGAGGAATGCTAATGCACCTGCTGCAGCCCATGACAGATTTTTCCAATCCATCTATTTCTCCAAATTCATGAGTAGTTGCTCGAGCGCAATGGCGCTCTGTGTGTCCTCAAGCTTCCCAAACTGGCGAGCTAATGGCTCCTTCATCCAATGGTCAAACTCGAACCTGAGCCACTCCTGAGCATCAGTCTTCAATAGCCTGAGCGCGTAGCCATGCTGAGTTTGGTACTCATCGGTGATCTCATCCTCGAGGTCCACAAGTCGAAGTGTGCTCTTCAAGATTTCGGCTTCGTCTTTGTTGCGCGCTTCGATGATGACGTAATAAGGATTCTCATCCTCGACAATTGAGAACAGACCTGCTGTTGTCCAAATAATCATAACGTCCTTAATGAGAAAATCTAGCAGGGATTCTCTCACCTGCTAGATTCTCTTTTATTTATCTGTTAGCTCTATTGTAATCTACTTTCGGCTAAAAGTGAACATTTCCTTCCACCCAACCGGCGAAGATGAGGGCTGCAACCGCGTAGGCGATCAAGAATGGCTGCGATGTGAGGATGCGCTCGATGTTTCCCAATGCTTCAGCAACGTTGCGATCTGCTGCACGAGTTTCGGGAGTGGACTTGGGGTTGTGGACTCCGGTTACTTCCATTGTTTTCTCCTTAGTAGCTGTTGATGATACTACTATATACCATCAACAGCTACTTGTACAATCAGTCTTCCATCAAATGTGGACGAGGTTTCTGTTCTTTGCGTTCACCGTAGTACTTCTCCATCAACTCGAGAGCGAGTGCTGACGGTCCTTCAGGTGCTACGTAGTTGACTCCATGATTGTCGCAAGCGCACTGGCAATATACCGCTCTGCCGCGTTCATCCCAATAGGAGCGGTGACAACGATCGTGGTTTCCAGTGAGGCACATCCCAAACGGGACTTCCCCACTGTTGTTCATTTTCTTAAGAGCCAAGGAGCTCACGCTTCCACTGCTGCTCACCGCGACGCTTGACTGCTCGAGCGAACCTCTTCTTGGGCCGCGAGCGGTTTGAGTGGCCGTAATCGGCGTCGTGCATCTTGCAGCATTTCTTTGCGGATCGGGCGTTGACGTTCATGATGTCTCCTAAGTTGTTGTTTTGTTGTTGATAGTTCTATAATATCCAGTAAAACCTTCAAAGTACACTTAAACTTTGAATGTACTTATACTCGATAGTTGTATATAGTAGTCTTATCAACAACACAACAACATAAAGGAGCATCATGAAGGAAGAACTCATTGCAGCTTTGAAGGCTGCAGGATTTACGTACAACGAAAACTACGAACAGCCTGAGTTCGATGGTCCTTGGATCGTCTTCTTCCGAGACAGCGACGAAGCCTTCATTGTAGGCAGTATATCCTATGACGGTTCGTACCTCAACGTTGTCATGGACCCTGAAAACTTGCTCGCTGAATGGGTCTTTTCAGACCTCGAACCAATCGATGACTTCATTGAAGACTTCAAGGTCAAGTTCGAAGAGTTCTGGCAGTACGTCAACAGGTAATACTGTGTAATGTTTCTTAGGATTGTACAAATCCTAGGAAGCATTATATAGTATTCTTATCAACAACAATCAAGGAGAACAAAATGGTTACTCGTCTGTGGCAAGTCAAGAAGGAAGATCGTCGTAAGTTCCAAGGAGCGTATCGACGGGGTTGGAACTACTCAGACAACCTCGACATTCCCAACCATCAGGGTCTGGATGGTAACCCTTGCTCCGGTGATTTGTACTGGGCGTGGGAGGACGGTTACCTTGATCGCGCAGCTGATCGTGAATACGGTCACATGATGAAGGAACACGATCACAACAACCCGGACGAGTGTCAAATCGTCGAGGACATTCTTCGTACAGCGTGGCTCGCTTCACAGAAGAAGTAATACTCTGTAACATCTCTCATAGGGTGTACATTCTATGAGAGGTGTTATATAGTATAACTATCAACAACATCAAAGGAGATTCAAATGTTCAAGCCATTCAATGATTACACGGTCTACCAGCCATTTGGTCGGGACTGGACGGTTCGTCAGCTCGAAGACAATTTCTTCGCCTACGCCATCGAAACTCCCATCGACGGTGACGCAATGACGGTCGCAATTGCTGAAAGGATGGGCAAGTAATGTACATTGAATCCATCACCAACATCGACGCTGGTGACACCATCGCCTTCCTGGACGACCTTCAGTTCGAGTATGAAGGAGTACACGAGATCACTGAAGACGAGGCCCTGACCATTGATTGGGTCAAAGTCAACAATGCTCAGGTGACAGGCTCACTCGTCGTCCTCAACGTCACGCATGAGCAGACGAATTGGACCACCATTTACCGCGTCGCCGATTTCGTGCGAGTCCTCGTTTACGAAGATTAATATATGAGAGTGGGAGTGTACAAAGCTCCCACTCTTGTATAAGATATAACTATCAACAACCGCAAACAAAGGAAAAGAAAATGGCAAGCATCATCCTCGACGTAATCGTAGACGACGTAGACGTTCATGAATACGCCGCCGACATGGCAAGCCTTTACGATCTCGAGGTCACCGTTCTCAAGGAGCATGGCCCTGCAGGTGGATGGCCCGAGATTAAGTTCGAGGGCCGTCGCAAGCGAGTTGAAGCCTACTGCCGAGTTTACGCCGGTCACGACGCTCAGGAAATCGAGGACCTTTTCGCAATGATCAAGGACTAAGCTGTACGGCCTAGCATTGGATTGTACATTCAATGCTAGGCAGTATATAGTAGTCTTATCAACAACAAATACTAACAAAGGAAAAACAATGAAGCTCCCCATCACTGCTCGCCAGGCATCCTTCCTCAACGATCTCAAGACGGTTGCAGGTGATTACCGCAAGGTTTGCAAGCAGGTTTCCGATCAGGCACTCGCAGACATCGCCAACCTCGATAAGGGTTACAACTACACGGGGCCCAGCCACCAGCGTGTCTTCGAAATGCAGAAGTACCACGGCAAGCTGGAAGGCATGCTTCGACTGACCTACACGGTCTTCGACTTCTCGAAGCTCGGTGACACTGATCGTCGCGCCTCGTACAAGAACGTCGAGGAATGGGTTGCACTCGCATGCGGTCCCGAGTCTGAGACCTTCGACCTCTACTTCCAGTCCATCGACGAGTAATACTGTGTAACGTTGGGTAGGATTGTACATCTCCTACCTTTCGTTATATAGTATTCATATCAACAACAACTCAAGCAAAGGAAATACAATGCCTCGTCCCACAGTCACTGAAATGGTAGACACCATCAAGCGTGCTTGCAACACCGACCCTGAACTCAAGGAAACCTTCACCTCCCGAGTCGTCGACTTCAACGAAGACCAGATGTTGGTCGAGTTCAAGGTTCGCGGTCTCGGCGCTCGCACCAAATGGGTTCCTCGTCAGAAGGCTGTGAAGGCATGAGCTCGGGTGCTGGCTCCCATGCTCTTACCATCACCATCGGTGTGAAGGTCATTGCCAATGGCGCACAGTGCGTTGTCACCATCTTCGATGGCAATCGCTTCTCAGACGAGGTCGTCGAAGTTCTCGCTCGTGAAGGACTCAAGGCAGCTCCTGAAACTGGCTTCGATGAATGGCGATCACCTATCATTGCTCGCCCAAAACCTTTTCCTGACGGTATGCCTGATACCTCAGTCGACGTTCTCTTTGTAAAGGTGAAGAAGTAATGAGTGACAACCTGGACTCCATTCGTCAGATCGCTGAAGAGGCCATCAACCCTCCTGAACCACGTGACCATGTCATACCCACGAGGTACCCATACACGTACAGCGCAGACTTCCTGCGTACCCACGCCTACATCATTCCTCGAAAGTACATCGAAGAGCAGGAAGCAGTCGAGGATTTCAGTCTTAGTCGAGCACAGGCTGCAGGAATCAAGAGCAGCTGGGCCAATGACCTCGGCGTCGACGAACGAGAGCTCGCTTGTGTTTTCGCAGATGCCTATATAAAGGAGAACCATCTCGCATGGAGGGAGACGCCAGCCTCTTGAAAACTTTTTTCCTCTAAGAGTGTACAAACCCTCTAATATTAGATAAAGTAGTTATATCAACCAAACAACAAGAGAAGATGAGGAAATGGAAACCTTCACGATCGAACAGACCAACTCAGGATTCACGGTCCGGCGAATCAGCTTCACCAAGTCGGGCAAGAAGGTCACTCGAGTAGTCGGTAAGCGTACTGACTATGAAGCAGCCCAGGGACTCATCGACGACTACGAGGACAGCCTGATGGCTCGTATGTAAGGTACTAAGCCCACCTGCCCTGAGCCTCCCAGGGTGTCACCAATGTTACAGCAGGTACGATTGTACACAGACCCCATAACTGTGTAGGATCATTCAGCACACTCAAGTAAACAGCATGTACTAATCACAAAGGACACTTAAATAACATGACACTCGCACCCTCAAAGAGCGCAACGGCGATTCGTGAAGAGATTGCACTGGCTGACATTGCTTACAGCAACGGCATCCAGACTGGTGACTTCGCTGGGAAGGCACCTCACGAACTGCGCGACTTTATTGAGGTACGAGAGAACGAATTGCTCGGTCTCTAACTAAACGTACTTTTCAATATTCTAAGGGTGGGTCGTCTTCGGATGGCCCACCCTTCATTTCGCCTGAAAAACTTGTAATTACACCACCATACTTCAAACAACAAAGGATCACACATTGACAAAGTTTGCCATCGGAGATGAAGTCACCGGCTTCGACCCCAACTTCCAGCCTCTCGTTCTCCCCACTAGTACAGGAACCATCACCAAGGTATATGATGATCCTGCACGGCCTCTTGGCGTAGGATACGACGTTCGTCTCCTCACTGAAGAGGGAACGATCGAAGACTTCTACTTCCACGAGTACGAGCTGGAGGCTAAGTAAGATGGCAGTCAACCAGTGGACCAAGGCAGCACAGGAACGCTCTCTCAACCACGCTGACAAGAACGGCGAATACTGGGACCAGCGAGATGTTGACCTCCTCTTTCAGCTCTTTGACCAGAACATCCCACTCGAAGCGATTGCTGAGGGTCTCGGACGAACCTACTACTCGGTAAGCAACATGCACCGACTTGGCAAAGCTGGCGCTCGTAAGTTTGTTACGGCACAGTCCAACAAGCGAGTCAATCGGCCGAGCGAAAAAGGACAGTCCTTCTGGGGCCCTGACGAGTGGTGAAGTTTTTCTAAAAACTTTCGGTCTTTGTATGTACATGAGTTGGATCGTTGGATATATTAGTACTAACAGCAAAACAAAAAGCTGCAAGCTCTACAAACCAACTCCAATCGTATCACATCATAAAGGCAAAGGAAAAACCATCATGGCACGTCAGCTTCGCACCGTTCACACCGGCGAATCCGTCAAGCTCAACCTCCACTCCGTTGGAAGCCGCGACCCTTGGGTCGTTGAAGCAACCCTGATCAACCGCACCGGTACCGGCACCGAGGAAGTTCTCACCTTCCACGACACCGCCGATCCTCGCAAGGCCGAGTGGAAGATCATCCGCTTCAAGGGTCACTGGGCATGGGGCACCAACAACGGCCGCGTCACCGTCTTCGAGGAGAACCCGAAGCCTCGCAAGCCGCGGACCACTCGTCCGAAGGGAGCACCCGCTTCCACGAACAACGTCGCTCAGATCACCAACGCTCCGAAGCGTCGTGGTCGGCCGCGGAAAACCGAAACAGCCCAAGCTCGAGCCTAAGGCTGTCTCAAACGAATAGGTCTCTACCACTCATCTGGGCGTGGTAGGGACCTTTCGTTTTAAGTGGATGCAGAACCATACACCCGCCAGACCAGTGTACATCTCAGCCTCACCGGCTTACTATGAATTGTGGGTGAGGGCTTTTGTTGTTTGACCTCATCCCAGTCGCTGGAGTCCTAGGCTTCAGTGGCACAGAAAGTCTCCGTGTGGCTAGACATCAGGCTGTCGCATCTCGTTCCCATGAGCGAGCACGGAGACTCTTCTGTTTAAGAGGATTGTACATCTGCATCGATGCAAGATATAGTAGAACTATCAACAACCAAACAACAAAGGAAACGTCATGAAGCTCACCCACACTCAAGCTTACCTCCTCGGCTCCATCGCAAAGCACTCGGACAACTACCGTCGAGCAATCACTTCTCTTCAGTCTTCTGTTGAAGCAGGTCTCAAGAACGGTCCTCGTCACGGCATCCACATTGATGTAGCAAACAAAGCTCACTTTGCTTCACAGATCATCGAGGAACTTCTTGACCAGCTCTATGAAGAGTTCGCTGATCTCCCGTCGGAAACGATCAGCACCTTCGTCAACTTGGCCATCAATCCCACTGAGCGAGGAACGCGTCGTCGCTTCACTGTAGACGAAGAATTCTAATTGTACTTTTTCCGCTAATTAGCTTATTATTAATACATCAACAGCAATTCAAACAAAGGAAATCCAATGACTGTCGCAGCAATCGACAACATCACCAAGCTCACAAAGGCGGAGCTTGAAGCCAAGCGCGCAGAGAAGCACGCCCTCGCAAATGCTCAGATCAAGCGTCTTCGCAACCAGTACAACGCACTGGCCATCCAGAAGAACGAGATCGACAAAGAGCAGGAAACCATCAAGGCTCGCATCGCCAGCATCCTCGATGAGCAGGACATGCAGGACTTCATCGACGTCGACGGAACTCCGATCATCGGCTACCGACCGACGAGCAAGACCGAACTCGATAAGGAGAAGGTGATCGCGAAGTTCGGCGACAAGGCAGTACAGGATTGCTACACTACGAGAATAGGCAGGAGCTTCTTCTCGAAGAGGTAGAATAGATCTTGGAGGGATTTCTTTCTCTTTGCCCTCCAAGACCAGGTGGATTTCGTTGTTGATATTCTAGGTCCACCTGAAGGGTTAGCCAACCCGTTGTTGATACCTTTTGGTTGGCTAATCGAGAGGCGCTGGTTGAGATTACTCCCAGCGCCTCTCTTCTTTTAAGATATGATTGCTCCACATACAAAAGCGCCCTAGCGTGACTGCAATCACCTAGGGCATGATCCGCTTACAGGAGCGAATATGTCTATTCTATCATGCCACGTCTACGGCATTAGACTATCTACTGACACCGAATACCGCTACATCGGGGCTACTATCAAGTCTCTTCTGCATAGGCTTAGAAGACACTTCACCCAAGCGCGTTACGGTTCTACAACACCATTCCACCAATGGCTCGCTCAACAAGACCCTGAACAGATCGTCATTGAGCTGATTGAGTTGTGTGAGAATGAAGATCAAATGCTTGAGCGCGAGAAATTTTGGATTGCAGAAAAGCGCGAGCATCTTTTGAATTGGCATTCAGCCAGTGGCAAAGGAACCCTCGGTTACCAACACACAGAAGAAACCCTTGAGAAGATGCGCGGCCCTCGTGAGCATCACTTCTCTGGTGAAGATTGCTACTGGATGTATGGTACTGAGCGTGAAGAAGAAACGAAAGCCAAGATCGGCACCACAATGCTCATTCGCTGGCATGAGAAGGGCGCTCATGAAACAACTCCACGTGATGGATGTCCTCGTTGTACTTTAGTCCAGTAACTGTGTATAGTAGTCTTATCAACAACTCATAGACTAAAGGACACGCAAATGGCAATGACTGCAGAACAGGTCACCAAGAAGGCTAAGGACCTGATGACTGAACACGGTCTCGATTGGCCGGCTTGGGGATTTCGTCTCACTCGCCATAAGCTGGTCGTTGGTCGTTGTGAACACCACTACCACGGCGGTGGAATGATTCTCTTCTCGAAGAATTACCTCGGCATGTGTGATGAAGAAATCATTGACACCATCCTCCATGAAATCGCTCACGCACTCTGTGGTCCTGGAGCTGGACATGGTCCTGTTTGGCAGGCGATGTGTGTCCGCATTGGTGCAAAGCCGTATGCAAAGGTCAATGCAGGTGAAGCTCGTCCTGAGTGGAAATGGACTGGTATCTGCCCCAACGATCCCACGCACCACGTTCGTCGGCACGCTCTCACTGAACGTGGAAAGACCGTGGCCTGTGGCCGCTGCTGCAAAGAGTTCAATGAGGGTGAATGGTCCATCAGGTTCAAGTACGAGTGGCACCTCACTGAGGACCTGAAGACTGCTGGCCGTGTGGGTGTAAGGATCATCAACCGTCCTGAGGTAGAGGCCCAGCAGCCCACCAGGATATCCGAGATAATGGCTGCGGGCTTCTGATGTTCGGTCTCTTCTTCCTCCTCTACCTCGTGATCGGAATCCCATTCGCGATACACGAATCACGAGTCACCTTCCATGAGAAGCTTCAAGACGTAGGTGCAAACTGGTACGCAGGAGATGGCTCACCTCGTCGCACTGAAGAGGAACGTCTTCGTTACATTGCAGGTCAATGCTTCTGGCCTGGCTTCTTCACAGGAATGGTGTGGCCATTACGAGCTGTCGTGTGGTTACTTGAACGTCTCCATGATGTGGCATCAAATGCAATCGCATCAAAGGAAATCAAAGCCGCTCGTCAACGCGCGATTGAAGCTAAGGCACAGGAAATCCTCAAGGAATTCGAACAGCAGGAAAAGGAAAAGTTCAAAGACCTCTAGTGTACAACTTCTCCTAAACAGTATATAGTAGTCTTATCAACAACCCCACAAACAAAGGAAATACAATGCAGTCTCAAATCGTGAAAGACCACCAGGGTAACGAGTACAAGCTCATCAAAGCGAACCGCGTCAACTGGGTTGTAGAGCGTCTCAGTGATGGAGAGCGTCTCCAGGGTCGGGCAATTATGTTCACTCACGTTCGATGGGAAGAGGACAAGATCGAGGAAGTCGATCCTCTCATCCGCATCGGCGCAATGGTCAAGGTCAAGGCAGACGCCAACATGCGGAGGAATCCGAAGTTCGCCGCCGACAAGGACAAGACCTTCGTCATCATCGGCTTCGACGGAATGCACGGCTTCAAGTGCACCGAACTCGGAGGCAACGCTCGCAACTCCTACTGGAAAATTCCCACCAAGGAACTCGAACGAGCCTAGTCGTATCTTACGCCGCTTCATTGTACATCTCCAATGAAGCAGTGTATGATATTACTATCAACAATACAAACAAGGAGAACACAATGATCGACCTTCGTGAACTGCTCGAACTGTTGGAAAAGGCTGAAGAAGAAATCAGCGACAGCGCGCCCATTCCTTTTGGACTCGACAAGGCCATCAACATGCTGCACAAGGAAATCCAGGGGCAGGACAAATGATACGCTGCCTTCACTGTGACCAAGAAATTCGATGGACTGAACTGATGGGATGGGTGCATGGCCGGAATGGCGATGGCTACCGTGTCGAGTGCATCAATGTGCAGGTCTACTCGGAAGCAACGCCTAAGCCGGAGGACATCTCATGGTTCACTGACTGATTGTACATTGAGGGTCCAGTGTTATATGGTATTTCCATGGCACTGGACCCTCTTGACGAACCATACGCTGACTACGTGAATGCAGATATCGTGTGCGAAGTAGCAAATGGTTACGTCCACCTCTTTGACCTCAACACTCATCACGGCGTCCGCATGTCGGAAGACGACTTCAGTCGGATGTTCGACAAGTGGATGATCGCCCGCCTCCATATGAATCGACGCAAGGAACAACATGATGAACACAACCAACCTCCAAGTGACTGACCCAGACCTTGTAGAGTCTGTGTCTAAGACTCCTACACCCATGAACAAGTACGTGTCCCAGGGTGCAAGGATTCCTACCCCGTACGTGCTCAAGTACAAGGGCAGGAAGTCACGAGTCTACCGCGCGAAGTATGACAACTTCGATGAGCTGTGGATTCGTAACAACAACGAGCAGGTCTTCCTCGACCCGCGAACCACCAAACGACTCAGTGTACATTAGGTCCGCAACTTGATATAGTAGTCTTATCAACAGCTACTCAATCAAAGGAAACACAATGTCAGTCGGATTCAAATACCCAATGGAACTCAAGGTCGGAGACAAGCTCACCGTTGCAGATGACGAGAGCCGCTGGACAGAAACCATCACCGCAGAACCACAGCGAGCATTCGGCCAGGTTCTCCTCACCACGGATCAGCGCATCGCATACACCGATCCGGGCATGAAGTTGCAGGTGGAAATCTAATGGAAATCTACAGAGACTGCCGTTCACTCAGTGACTCGCCCTTCAACGATCTCAAGGGTGATCACGTTTACAAGGTCACCGAAGAGCTAAAGGTCCAGGTTCTTGGAGGAACCATGGTCTTCTCGGATGAGGACGGCTATGTAGCCTTCGTCATCAGCGAACACGACTTCAACAACTTCATGGAGAAGTACGTGAGTGACCGCGTCGAACAGGCCTTCGATGACTACCAACGATGAAGCCCGGTCTGCAGCCGTTCGTAATTACATCGACAAGTACCGGACGTGGAACCGATCTCGAATTGAGAATGAAGAAGCTCAAACAGAGATGGTCGCTGCAGCTCGAGAAGCCCTTGACTTGGGAGTCTCAATCCGCGAAATCAAGGAAGCTCGAGTCGCAGAGGATCGAGCAGCAGAACGAATGACCGCGTTCGACTAACAGCTTAAACAAAAAGAGCTACTCGAAAGAGTAGCTCTTTTGTTTTAAAAGCGTTTCGTCTTTGGCGTGAATCCGCGTGACTTTCCATTACCGCGCTTGATGTCAAGCTTACGACCAACAGCTGTTGTGGTCCTCACAGTCTTCACTCGGAGCTCGTAGGGTGGGTCAATGAGTAGACCTACAATCCCCCATACGAGAGCATCCAGACGGTCAGGGGACTTCATGCCGCTAGCGTTCGGGTCCCAGAACACCATCTGCTCTTCGAGCTTCTCCATGAAGTTCCATATGTGGATTCGACCCTGCTCCATGGCCTGAGCAACAGGCTCGGCGCGAAGAGCTTTACCCTTCGTTGCAACGACAGTGTGGATGATCAGTGTGGGGTCAAGGTTGTGAATCACCATTCGCACAAGGTCTCCGCCTTGGTTACGTTCAACGAGGACGTGCTTCGTGTCCCACTTCTTGGCCATCTCAACGACCTTACGCGCCCAAACTTCAGGCGACGCTTTGAGTGAAGCATCCTCGAGTACGAATGCCTGACGCTTACTCAGGTCCTTCACTTGGTTTGCGCCTATAACTACAATGCCGCACTCGTCTCTAGGCTCAGCGGCAACCGTGGGGTCAACCGCCACTACTCGGAGGTGAGTGTAAGGCGGGTCTTCAGGGTCTTCGATACGGAACTCGTCAATCGACTCTTGTGTGAACACGGCTCCTTGAACACCGTCAAGCATCTCGCCTTCGATTTCCTGACGAGCAAGGTCCTCATTGCCATCGTACGCACGCACAAGGTTCTCAATGTAGGTCTTTGACAGGTTGCGGTTCTCTTTAGTGGAACCTGACACGACAAGGATTTTGTTGTCAGGGTTCTTCGAGTCCTCGATCATCTGCTTCATGAACTCGGTACGCTTAGGCGTAGTCGCAAGCAGGATTTGTGGGTTGTCACCAAGACGGGCACAGACAACCGCGTTTGACCATGCTGTAGCACCTGAAGAGTCAGGCTTTGTTGGCCAAGCAGCGACCTCATCGCCGACTAGGTAGTGGCACTGGAAACCACGCAACTGGTCAGGAGTATCCGCAGAGAACAGAAGGGCGTAAGAGCCATTCTCCCATTCGATCTTACGAATAGAACCCTTGTACGTGGGTCTCTCGTGTGGTGCATGGACATTCATAATGCCAGACTCACCCAATGCAATGACGTCACGAGCGTCCGCAGCTGTACGAGCTACAATGCCAATGATCGTGCCCGGTTCTGAGAGCGCCTTATCACGCACCCATTCCGACAGCATGCGAGTCTTGCCAAAACCACGACCTGCACACGCAAGTAGAATGTGCCAATTGGTTTTCGGCACGATTTGGTTTGGACGACCGTTGAAGTTCCAGTCGTACTTGAGCGCTTCGAGCTGTTCTGGCGTATAACGGCCCAGAATCTCGATTTGCTTCTCTTTTGGCAAATCTGCGATTTTTTGCGCAACTGACCGATTATCGGTCTTTTCGTTGAATTTCGACATTTGTGACTCCGATGTAGGATTGAAGTCACTGTGTCGTTATTTAGATTATACCATCTGCAGCAGTAGTTTGTACATAATCGTTAGGACCGTACAAACCTTGGTAAATCTCATCCTCTGTGGGTTTGCGGTAAAGAGGACGATCGTGCTCATTTCCCGTCAGAGTGATGGTTATCTCGTAACCGTCCTCTTTGAAGATTTCGTACAATCTCTTCGCTGACGGCTCAGGAACGTTTTCGCGGTTGATAACACCGCTGAGGCGATATAGTTTCATTCTACTCTTTATTGTGAATGATGAGGAAAACCGCGTTAGGGCCTGCGTCGCGCTTAAAAGCAAGGAGTTGGTCCGTTGTTGCAATCTCCAAATCGGAGGGTAGTTCGTGAGTTACTGCGAAGTCGAAGGAAATGGATTCCCAGTTCTGAAGGGCCACCTCTGCGGCGAACCCTTCTGCCTGGAAGTCCGTGGGCTTTTCACTTAGAAGAACAATGCTTCTTTCATATTTATTCATTGTTCCATTATATGACAATTATATCGCGAAATAGCGGCAAAGTACAATTAGCCCAAAGCTTCGATGGCTGTCAGAGATTCCTTATATCCCTGAATCTGACCATCGTAAAAGTACCATGCTTTGCTCTGAGTTTCACAATTCATCTTACGTGCTTCTGCGAGGACGATTTTTTCGTTGATGTATTCAATTGCTTTTTCCATATGACTACTATACACAGAAAGGTCCGCAAAGTACAATCGACTCAGTGTGTACAAACAAAGGTCCGCAGTGTACAGTATAACTATGAGCAAACCTGAAGACCTCGACCTCGAGGTAATCTACGAATACCTCGATGACCTAGCGAATATGATGTATTGTGACTCAGTCATTCGCCCTCTAGGACCCGTTCTGGAGTACGACTTCATCTTCGATCAGGACATCAACTACTACAACACCGTGTTTAAGGAAGGACTTCACCGTCTTACCGTTTCTCACGATCATAACCCAATCGCATACCAAGGACCAGGAGAAGAAGGATGAGAAGAGAAGCCCGACCTGAGGAACTCAAGGAAATCTTCCGTGATGTCGACAGTGACGTTCTTTGGGACCTCTACATGGCTGGCATCGTAACGTACGCCCCATTCGAAGGACCAGCAATCGATCACCCCGTTGAAATGTTCGCCTTCATCATGAGGCGGCTGTTCCCAGCAGTGGAGGACTCCGATGAATAAGGAAGGATGGCGTCCGGCTACAAAGGCTGAGATTCGCGTCAACATGCGAATTGACAGTGATGAGTATCTCGAGGCCATCGTAAAAGCCAAAGTCTGCTTCATGAGTGAGGATGGAGAATCCTTCCTTCTCGACAACATGGAGCGATTCAATGACATCATCATTGCGAAAATCCTCCGCGAGTCTTAAACTACAAAAGGCGCTTACGCGCCCTTTGTGGGTTAATCTTAGGTAACAATCTCCGCGTCTTCGATTACTTCCTCTTCATCGTGTCCGCCGATTGTTTTCAGCTGCGTGAGGATATCCTCGAGAGGGGAACCTGAGACTTCAACCGTTACGGCGACTTCCATTCCCGCTTTGAGTCCGGCTCTGTCCATGATTTCGGTTGCAGCTTTGAGCCTGATTCCTTCTGGGACTCCGGGTTTCGTGAGGGAATAGAGAACCTCATACATTTCTGGTGCAGCTCCCATAAGCATCGTGCGCGCTTCCTCAACACGTCTAGCGGCAGCTGCTCGCATTGAAGGAAGTCCAGCTCCATGTTTCACGCACCAACCACCAGTTCCAGGCACTCCCCATTTCTTACAGCGAACGCCATCCTTCTTAATGAATTGGCATCTAACGGCAGGAAGGGGTTTCGCGGGTGTGGGCTTCCATCCCTTTGGAATATCGGAGTCCTGTTGATCCGCGGAATAAAGTGTTACTGAATCGTTATCATCAAGTGGAGGAGGTGGTGGCGCAAAATCACTCATTTTAATTTCCAAGAGCTATAGTTTACAGGATGTACTTATTGTACACTATCTCTTGGACGTGGTCGCCTAACTCGTCCATTCCTGGAACTTAGAAGAATAGTAGAAATTCCTCACTTCAATACTACATGTAGTATCAGTACAGGTCATTCACCCACAGGTAATCTTCATACCAATGCTTGATGTATTCCTCTACTTCGCTTCGGTCTTCATGAGTGAACTCAATTGTTCGACCAATTGCAAATTCCCAATACTGACCTGGCGTATTCCAATTAAGAAATATCCTCTGCATTCCGGGAATCAAAGCTTCATAGAAATTCGGAAAGAACTCTACCCATTCAATCTCATTCATGCGCCGCTTCTTTCAGCGCTTTGACAATGTCCTTAGTGACAGTGTCGTAATCACCGTCTTCCATCTCTATTCGAGAATACGCAACAACATCCCAAATTACATCGTATGCCAAGTTTTCATCAATCGCTGGAATCATTTCAGTTCCTATCAATCGGAATCTCTAAAACGCATTTGCCATTGTAGGTAAACACTCCGTGTTTGTCTCGGCATTGGTCATGGTAAATAATCTGATCAGCCACACTCGGCATTACAAATACCAAGCCAAGAATCAGGATTGCTCCTAAGACGAGCCAAGGAATCCAATTGCTATTCACTTGTCTCCTTCAAGCTCAATTACTGGAACGCATTTATTCGTAGGAAGCATCGTGCCTCCCTTTGATTTGCATTCATTGATTAGACCAATTTGCTTTGTCGTTCCACCATTCGGTGAAAGATTTGCCACAATGGTCATTACCGCGAATATCAGAATCAGACTCAAAAGAATTGGAATAACTCTTCTGTCACGCATCAGCCTTGAACCATTCTCCGACGTATCGGAATACGACACAATCTGCTTCACCACAAAGTCGATCCGCAGTTTCCTCGTCAGGCATTGGTTGAACTACCATGTCATTCCAAGCGGAGAGGATTCCCCACTCGAGTTTCACTCAACGTCCTCTTTTGAAAAGAGAGTCAGGCTTCCTGGAGGAAGAACATACACGGCATCCAAAATGCCATTCTCATCTCGAACGAACAATGTCTGATCATCAATGAAAATTGAATCAGCAGTGAACTTTACGAGCACTTCTTTATTCAGCTCGACTGTAGCTACAGTTGCTTGTTTCATGCGGTGCCTCTCGCTCCAGGAACTCCGTTATGGAGTTTTGTCTTCAGAGCTTCACGGTACTTTCCGCGTGCCTGTTTGAACAGATCAATGTAGCCTTCTACGTTTTTCGAGAAGTCTCCATCAGGAGCTTCACTATACATAACCTCAAAATGGGATGGTTCGTCAGAGCTAATGATCAACTTGTCCGTATTTTCTCGGAGCTGCTTCAATGTTGGGGCTCGAACGACGAAATCTTCTGCGTCAAGTTCAATAATTCGCGTGACAATCTGAGACATTTTCTTTTCCTACCTGATACGTTGTTAGTTCAATCCTAACACGTTCCACTTCAAAAGTACATTTACGTGAAGACTAGCAGAAACGCTGCCGCAATGATAATGCCAATGCCAATCATCCACAGGAAATCTTTAGTCTTCATTGAGCCTCAACTTCTGCACATCAACGCTCAGTCCAGGAATCCATCTCGCATTAATATCTTCTGCTCGAATCTTAGTCGTTTGAATTGTTTCAGCTGTGATCACTCCGCCATTTGCGTATGCACTCGGATACATGTCAAGCCAGTCTTCCATGTCTCGAGTATCGCCGTACCATCCAGCATTCGACTTAACAACGAATCGTCCGCCTTTAGGAATATTCATCCGCATTTCGCGGTCATCATTATATTCCATGACCAAAGAATCTCCCTCTCGCCAATACGAGTTGATTCCAATGGCCCATCCAGTCCGCTTGCCTTCTGCATTCAGAACGACAATACGAAACTTACCAACGTCTCTACTCAAAGTCGCTCTTCTCCCAAACGTAGAACCTAAAGCTCTGACCAACCTTGATACGTTTCGTGATCCACTGACCGTCTTCGCTCAAGTAGGTGACTTGCCTTCCCTGTCGTCCGTCAACTCGTCGTGCTCGAGTCACACAGCCAATTACATCTCCACTCCGATTATCAATCAGATCGATGTCGTACATGGTTTCGTCTCCTGCAACAGGAGCTGGCATTGTCGTGATCAGTTTCATATTTTCTTTTCCTAGCCCATTATCTTTGTTTCGAAGTACGTTCCGCTTGAAAGAACTCGTCTTCCGCGGTTTCCGTTAGAATCATCATATACTAAAACGTGAGTTCCATCGGACACGACGATCTGGTACCTCTGCACGATGATGATGTCATCTCGAAGTCCAGCCTCAGTCCGAATCTGGATTCTTACCCGTGCTCTTGTGGGCTCCAGTAAAGCTCCCATTGCATAATCATTCATCCGCAACCTTGGCCTCATCCGAGCCCATATCCGGTCCTACGAGGTCAATGCCTGCGAACATGTCGAGCGAGTCCGAAAATTCCTGCAGATCCATTTCCTCAAGATACTCACTCAGTCTCCGAATCTCGTCAACCTTGTGCCAAGCCAAAAAGCTCAGAACAGGTCGCTTCAAGACCACGAACTCAGTCCGTTCCTCAAGCTCTTCTTCAGCTCGAGCGAGCATCACATCAGAAATCTCCGCAATGATGTGGTCCTTGCGCTTCAACCCCGTCAAACTGATCTCTTCATCAGCAGCAAGCTCACGAAGTTCAGCAACAGTCTTCTTCATCAGACCAACTCTAAAGTCGTTCCGAAATGCAGGACTCAACCGATCTTGAATCTTCTCCATGCGATGGGTGTTCTTCGTGATCAGACCAAAGTCCGTCAAACCAACGTAAAGTCCGATCGAAAGCGATTCATCGTCCTTCGTAATCAGAACGCTCTCACCTGGTTGGAACACGTCCTCGTCAAATTCTTCTTCGTGCTCTTCGCTCATCGGTTGTAGTAAATCTTTCTTGCTAGTGCTTCGAGTTCACGGATCTGGTCCCATAGAACTTGAGTCTCCTTGAGCATACCAGATACTTCAGCAGACATGATGTCATATTTAGCTCTATTTTCAGGAGACATCTTTTCGTCGAGAGTGAAGGCTCTCCACTCGATTAGTGAGATTCCCCAGATAGGACGAAACTTCTCGCTGATCTCATTATCTTGTTCAATGAGTTTCTCCACACGATTGTGGAGGTCATTCAGCTTGACAGTCTCCTGCTCACGAGAAGCAAGAGACTCTTTTCTACTGATCAGCTTGTTGTTAGCTCGTCGAACAGAGTCTTCAGCATCCTCCACCTGAATAATCAGTTTGTCGCGAGATGCGATCTTTTTCTCGAGAAGTTCTTCAATGGGGTTTATCGTCGTCATAGTCTAATTATAGTCTT